>Ga0265338_10000696_pt1 | contig 57782 bp, 60 predicted proteins | sample 42126metaG_FD_193579 | JGI IMG/M metagenome (GOLD analysis project Ga0265338, IMG submission 193579) | Rhizosphere microbial communities from Carex aquatilis grown in University of Washington, Seatle, WA, United States - 4-21-26 metaG | ecosystem: Host-associated > Plants > Roots > Rhizosphere... | reverse complement strand
GCCCGATACCTGAAGTTGAAAGACCTTACTCGTCCCATGTCCGTAGAACTCTTCGAAGGCTAAATAGGTACCATCCCACTGAATCTTGTTAACCGAGAAGCCGACAACCACTTTAATGGAAATGAACTTCGTCTTACCAGCCGGCAACTCGTCGAAGTGAAACTGCCCGTGTTTCGTCCAACACGTCGTGAACAAATTGCCCTTATCGTCGAAGGTTGGATACCAATACCAGTCTAGTTGCTTCGTCGCGATTACCGTTGGATCGCCCTGACCGCCCTGATACAGCAGCAGCGCAGCGTTGCCGAGGCCGCCTTCCAGACTCGTGACGACCAAGTTGCCGGTCGTGGGATCCACCGCGCAGGCGTTCAGCGAACTCGCTCCGGTAGGCGGATTGAGGATGGCGGTGGGTTGCGTACCGCCGTGAGCGTATACGACGACCTCGGTTCCGGCCGCTATATAGATGTTGCCATTGTTTGGATCTGAGCAAATCGCGCTGTAAGCGTAAGGAGCCGGCAAAGACTGGACAATCTTCATATCCGGATAGGTCAGAACCTGGATCGCTTTCGCGGTCGAAACATAGACGAGATCCCCGTATGAGCCCGAGATCCCATGCGCTCCGGCCTGACCCGTCGCACTCGGAATAACGGGGCGATCCGCCCCGGACTGACTGCACGCCGCCAACAATGCCGTCAGCGCGCTGACAGTAAGCGCTTGGTAAAAACCTCGGTTCATGATTCTGCCTCCGAACGAAGAACGCTGAGTACTGCCGTATATAGTTGAACGCTAAGTAAAGAAGGCCCCGCTTTTTGCGAGGCCTCCTTTCGTGACAGGGTAGCGCTACAGGTCTTCCGGGTTGATGCCCTTGAGACGATCGTACTGCGTTTTCTTCGGACCCGCGTGCGGAGTTGCGTGATCCTCGATATCGCCTTCGTAGTGCACGGTGAGCGGTTCTCGGTTGCGCTCGTAAGCGGTAACGAGCCGGCTCATGCCGTCGCCGTTTCCGCCGCCCATGACTTCCGCCAGGGCCGCTTCGTCGGCCGTCATCGTCGTGTACGGCATCTCGAACTCGTGACGCGGACGTCCGTCGTCGTCGACGTCCTGACCCTGCGGCAGAATGTCGACGTTGCGGTAACGCGACATTCCGGTTCCCGCCGGAATCAGCTTGCCGATGATGACGTTCTCCTTGAGTCCGAGCAGCGGATCGTACTTGCCCTTGATCGCCGCGTCGGTGAGAACGCGGGTCGTCTCTTGGAAGCTCGCCGCCGAGAGGAACGACTCCGTCGCCAGCGAGGCTTTGGTCACGCCGAGCAGCACCGGATTGGCCGTAGCCACTTCCTTGCCGGCGGCGCGCATGCGATCGTTGGCTTCGTTGAACGCTGCCGCTTCGACGAGCTGGCCGGGCAGCAGCGGCGTGTCGCCGCCTTCGACGATCTTGACCTTGCGCAGCATCGAACGAACGATCACTTCGATGTGCTTGTCGTTGATGTCGACGCCTTGCGAGCGATAGACCTTCTGCACTTCCCGGACCAGGTAGTTCTGCAGTGAGGTCTCGCCTTTGACGCGCAGGATGTCGTGCGGATTGAGCGAGCCTTCGTTGAACTGGTCGCCCGGCTCGACGTGAGACCCGTCCTGCACCGTCAGATGCGTGCCCGGCGGGATCTCGTACTCGTGCTCCTCGCCGGTGGCATCGACCACGGTAACGATGCGCTTGTTGCGCTCGTCGCCCAGCCGTACCGTTCCGGCAACTTCGGAGATCGTTGCTTGTCCCTTGGGCTTGCGCGCTTCGAAGATCTCTTCGACACGCGGCAGACCGGTGATGATATCCTCGGTTGCCACGCCGCCGGTGTGGAAGGTTCGCAGCGTCAGCTGCGTCCCCGGCTCACCGATGGACTGCGCGGCGATGATGCCCACCGCCGTGCCGATGTCGGCTCGGTTGCCGGCCGCTAAATCGCGACCGTAGCAGAGCGAACAAACGCCGTACTTCGACTGACACGTCAGCACCGAGCGAATCTTCACTTCGGCGATGGCGTTGTCGATGAGCGCCTTGGCCTTCTCCTCGTCGATCTCGTCGTTGCGCGAGACGATCGTCGTCGTCGGGCGTTTGGGATCGAGACGGATGTCCTCGGCTGCGCGCCGTCCGATGATGCGATCGATCAGCGGCTCGATGACCTCTTTGCCGGCCCGAATGTCGGTGACGGTGATGCCGCCGGTGCTGCCGCAATCTTCCTCACGGATGATCACGTCTTGCGCGACGTCAACCAGACGACGCGTGAGATAGCCCGAGTCGGCCGTACGCAGCGCGGTGTCGGCCAGACCCTTGCGCGCGCCGTGCGTGGAGATGAAGTACTCGAGAACCGTAAGGCCTTCTTTGAGCGAAGCCTTGACCGGAATCTCGAGAATCCGGCCCGACGGGTCGGACATCAGTCCGCGCATGCCGCCGAGCTGCTTGACCTGGGCGATCGAACCGCGCGCACCCGAGGTCGCCATCATGAAGACCGGGTTGAGCGGGTTCTGCGCCGCCTGCATCGCGGTCGTGACTTCGTCGGAAGCCTTCGACCAGATGTCGATGGTCTTGTTGTACTGCTCGTCCTGCGAGATGAAACCTTGCTCGTAGAGACGATGCAGCTCGTCGACTTCAAGCTGGGCCTTGCCGACGATGTCGTACTTACTCTGCGGCACGATGACGTCGCTGATCGAAACCGTCGTACCCGAGAGCGTGGCGTAATGGAAACCGAGCTCCTTGACGGCATCGAGGAAGCGCGCCGTTTCGGCATTGCCGTAACGGCGATAGCAATCTGTGATCGTCTTCTTGAGCGCACCCTTGTCGATGATGCGGTTGACGAACTCGTGATTCCAATCCTCGGCGAACGCCATGTTGAAGATCACGCGACCGACCGTCGTCTTGATCAGTTCGCCCTTCCAGCGCACGTAGATCCACTGCTGCAGTCCGATGCGCTTGGTCTCGTAGGCCATGACCGCTTCCTTGCCGTCGTAGAACGTCGGCAGCGATCCGGGTCCGTCGCCTTTTGGCTTTCCGTTCGTCTTGGGCCCGTGCTCGAGACGATCGTAGTCGTCAATGACCGGCGCCTTGGCCGGACCGGTGTATTCGTCGGCTTGAAATGTCAGGTAGTAGAGCCCCAACACCATGTCTTGCGTCGGGATCGAAACCGGGTTGCCGTACGCCGGAAGCAAGATGTTGTTCGAGGAGAGCATGAGGATGCGCGCCTCGGCTTGCGCACCGGCCGAAAGCGGCAAATGCACGGCCATCTGGTCGCCGTCAAAGTCCGCGTTATACGGGGTGCAGACCAGCGGATGCAGATGGATCGCCTTACCCTCGACCAGGACTGGTTCGAAGGCCTGAATGCCGAGACGATGGAGCGTTGGTGCGCGGTTGAGCAGCACGGGATGCTCTTTGATGACCTCTTCGAGAACGTCCCAGACTTCCGGACGCACCCGTTCGACCATGCGCTTCGCGCTCTTGATGTTGTGCGCGAGGCCGCGGTCGACCAGCTTCTTCATCACGAATGGCTTGAAGAGCTCGAGCGCCATCTCTTTGGGCAGGCCGCACTGGTGCAGCTTGAGGGTCGGACCGACCACGATGACCGAGCGTCCCGAATAGTCGACGCGCTTGCCGAGCAAGTTCTGGCGGAAGCGTCCCTGCTTACCTTTGAGAATGTCGGAGAGCGACTTGAGCGGACGATTGTTCGGCCCCGTGACCGGACGGCCGCGCCGGCCGTTATCGATCAGCGCATCGACCGCTTCTTGCAGCATGCGCTTTTCATTCTTGATGATGATCTCGGGCGCGTTGAGCTCGAGCAACCGCTTGAGGCGGTTGTTGCGATTGATCACGCGGCGATAGAGATCGTTGAGGTCCGAGGTCGCGAAACGGCCGCCGTCGAGCTGCACCATCGGGCGAAGCTCGGGGGCGATGACCGGCACGGCTGCCAGCACCATCCACTCGGGACGGTTACCGCTGTTGAGAAATGCCTCAACAACCTCGAGGCGCTTGATCGCCTTGAGGCGCTTTTGTCCGCTGGTCTCCTTGAACTCCTTACGCAGATCTTCTTGGATACGGCGCAGGTTGAGGTCGCGCAGCAGCTCGCGAATGGCTTCGGCGCCCATGCCGGCCTTGAAGCGATTGCCGAACTTGTCGCGCGCTTCACGATACTTCTGCTCCGAGAGCACCTCGCGCTTGGCCAGCGTCGTGTCGCCGGCATCAATGACCACGTAGGCCGCGAAGTAGATGACCTTCTCCAACTGGCGCGGCGACATGTCGAGCAGGATGCCGATGCGGCTGGGCACGCCCTTGAGATACCAGATGTGGCTGACCGGCGTGGCCAACTCGATGTGGCCCATCCGCTCGCGGCGTACCTTCGCGCGGGTGATCTCGACGCCGCAGCGGTCGCAAATCATCCCTTTAAAGCGGATGCGCTTGTACTTGCCGCAGTGGCACTCCCAATCTTTGGTGGGGCCGAAGATCTTCTCGCAGAAAAGACCGTCGCGCTCGGGCTTGAGCGTGCGGTAGTTAATCGTCTCGGGTTTCTTGACTTCGCCAAACGACCAGGCGCGAATTTGCTCCGGCGACGCCAGGCCGATGCGCATGGCGTCGAAGTTGTTGACGTCAATGAGGTTCAAAAGGATGGACTCCGTTGAGCCCGCTTCGCCGCCGCCTACGCAGGGAAGGCGCGTCCCACGTCGTCACGTAGGGGCTCCCACCGTCGCGGCTGGCGCGGGGCACAGCCACTAATATTACCACGAGGCACAAGCCCGTTCAAGGTGCCCCCTTCTCTTCGTCGCCGCCTCACCGCCAAAGCAATCGGGCGGCCGGCTAAACTAGGGGCACGCTCAGGCGAATTGGGTACGCCCCTTCCATGAGAATAGGAATCGTTGGCTCCGATGACCGCGCCCGGGCGATCGGGCGACTGCTCCACGCCGGAGGGCACCAAGTCACCTTCGGCGACCCCGCCTCAAGCGAACGTGCCGAGCGCGCCGCTCGGGAAGTCGGCTCGCGTGCCGAACCGCCTTACGAGCAAGCGATGCATTCGGACCTTCTCTTCTTCGCCGTTCCGGGCGACCAAGTCGACCGGGCGGTTACGGCGGTCGGTTCACCGGGGGAAGCCGTCGTCGTGGATGCGATCTCCGACGGCCGGCCTACGCGAACGCGTAGCGGCGCCGAGATGCTGGGGCGCAAGCTCGACTCACACCGAGTCGTGCGCGCGCTGATCGGCGCACCGATGCCCGGATCGAACATTCCGATTTGCGGCGACGATCCCAGCGCCAAAGGTCTGGTCGATCGTGCGTTGCAGTCCGCGGGCTGTCTGGTGACGGACCGCGGACCGCTCTCGAGTGCGAAGGAGCTTGAGGCTCCGGCCTAGCTCTTTTTTCTCGAGGACTTGCGTGCGGGGGGAACTTTCCCCCCAGCGCGCCGGGCCTCACTCAAGCCGATTGCAATCGCTTGCTTTCGGCTTTTTACTTTCTTGCCGGAGCGGCCCGATTTCAACTGGCCTTCCCCGAACTCGTGCATAACGCGATTGACCTTCTTACGCGAAGCCGTTTTTTTACGGGGCGTCGTTTTCTTACGGGTCGTCTTCTTGCGCGTTGCTTTCTTGCCTAAGGCCATCTAAGGTTGCCTCGCCTTAGGTGGTCAGACTCGCGCGCCTCGGCCGGTCAGCAAGTTGAACACGACCAGCACGAGCACGACGATGAGCAGAATGTGGATCAAGCCGCCGCCGAAGTGCAGCAAGAAGCCGATCAGCCAGAAGAAAAACAGAACCACGATAATCGCCCAGAGCAAACCTACCATTTTTTCGCCTCCTCATAGGGGGTGCAACGTTGTGTTCTTCTTGCCCAAATTGCGGCCGACCAAAGCCTCCCTAGTTAATTATTCATCTTTGAGATAGAGCGTCCAAGGCTTCTCGGGGTGGTGGTCGGGCGGAAACGTCTCACCGTCCGCTAGGTGAATGCGGTGCCCGCACTCAGAGCATTCATAGGCTCCGCTGGTGGTCACGGGGTCGCCCGCCGTGCCGAAAATCTCTGCCATGGCCTTCCTTTCCACAAGCGCAGCAGGCTCAATCAGCGGCGTTTCGCCGCCTGGTACGGCGGGGATACCGACCGAATGAACGAGTTGCGAGCCGCGGGGGCGCGCGTCGAAATTATTTCGCAGCAAAGCGAGCCGATCCAAGCCTTCAAACACCATCAACCGACGATATTCGCCCATACGCGCCACCACGGCGTGGTGGTCGGCAGCGACGCCTGACGCTATCGGCGCGGCTGAATTTCTTCCGGCGCGCCGCTCGCTGCGAAGTCTTCGCACTGCCGCGGCCGGCTGTCGCGGCTGCGATCTTTACAAGTTTGCCACGCAGACGGTCTTCGGTGAGGGCGCGGCGCATGCGCGCTGCATGCTCGTCGGCGAACAACCTGGGGATAGCGAGGATCGTTTAGGGCACCCATTTGTGGGGCCGGCCGGAAAGATGCTCCATCAGGCCATGGAAGCAGCCGGCCTGCCGGAGCGCGATGTCTACGTTACCAACGCCGTTAAGCATTTTAAATTCGTCGTTCGCGGCAAGCGCCGCATCCACGCCAAGCCACGCGCGATCGAGATACGCGCCTGTCACCCCTGGCTCGAAGCGGAACTCAAAGTGATACGGCCCCAGCTTGTCGTTGCGCTCGGCGCGACCGCCGCGCAATCACTCTTTGGATCGCAGTTTCGCTTGATGGCCAACCGCGGCCGCATATTCGACGGCCTTCTCGCGATGCCGGCCCTGGCGACGATTCATCCCTCGGCGATTCTGCGCGCTCCCGACGCCGATTCACGCCACGAAGCTATGACGTCGTTCATCGAAGATCTCCGAACCGTAAACGAAGCCCTCAATGGTAAAAGGAAGCATGAAAAACATTCAAGATAACGCTCGCGGGTTCTCCGTACTCGAGGCCGGCGATAATATACAAACCGCTGCGATGATCTTAGCGCCGGGCGAGGCCAGCGGGCCGTATGGAAACGAACACGCCGAGAGCGTGCAAGTGCTGTTCGTCCACGACGGCGAGGTCGAAGCCGAAGTCGACGGCAAGAAGTTTACCATGCGCGCCGGCGACAGCATTCTCGTCGAAAAAGGTCTCGCGCACCGCTTCGTCAACCGCGCGCAACGTCGGGCGGTAACCTTTAACGTCTACTCGCCGCCGGCGTACTAACGCTGCGCTACAACGACTCGACGTAGGCAGCGACGTCGCGCACTTGCGCCTCGCTCAAAACCTGCGGGTAGAGGTGGGGCATCGGCGGCTGTGGATCCTTGATCCACGAGACCAGCGCATCGTACGCCAGTCGCCGCGACTCCCGATGTAGCGACGGGCCGATACTCCCGCCTTCGCCGTTACTGCCGTGACAGGCAGCGCAGTTGGCGGCAAAGATTCGCGCACCGGCCGTGCGGTCGCCGCCGATCGTCGCGCCGGTTCCGTGCCGAGCGCCGCCGGACTGCGTTCCCGCCGACGTGCACGCCACAACAGCCAGGACTAGGATCCCGATCGCCGCTGAAACTGAAGTTCGCATCCTATTGCGCAGTGTACCCGCACTCGCAAGGGTAAAAGAGCTTCCACTATGAGGCTAGCCGTAGCCCTTCTGGCTCTCTTGGCTGCTGCACCGCTTCGCCTCTCGGCGGCGGACGAGGGAGCGCGGCTCTACGCTACGACCTGCGCCTCGTGCCATGGCGAGCACGGCCAAGGCACCAGCGTCGCCCCGTCGCTCACCGGCAAGTCGGCCGCGCTCATTCACCTGATGCTCGACACGGGGCGAATGCCGGCCTCGGCGCCCAACGTCAACGAGATCCCGCGCGAGCCGCTCTTCACCGAAACGCAGATGACCGAGCTGGTGCGTTATGTGCAAAGCTTGTCACCCGTCGCTGCGGTTCGCACGCTGCCGATCGTCAGCGGCGGCGACCCCGTGCGCGGGCGAAAACTCTTTGCGCAGAACTGCGCGCAATGCCACGGCGCGATAGGCGACGGAGCCTCGGTGGGATCAGACAACGTCGCGCCGTCGCTCGACGTCGCTACCGTCTTTCAAGTCGCCGAAGCGATTCGCGCCGGGCCGGGAGTGATGCCCCGTTTTTCGCGCGACGTGCTCAGCGACGAGGACGTTGACGATATCGCGCGTTTCGTCAACTTCGCCCAAACGCACGGCGACCGGCCTCCAAGTCTCAACGCCGGCGGCTTTTCTTTAGCTCATGGCGGACCCGTCGCCGAGGGATTCGTCGCATGGGTCTTTGGCCTGGGCGCGCTGGTGCTCTTCGTGCGCCTCATCGGCACGGCCGGCAAAGACGCGTAACCTTAGACGCGCGCGCTCTCCGCGCCTAACCGCCAGAAACAGAGCAGCATTCCGACGAGCCCGGCGGCTCCAAGCACCGGCACCCAAAGCAGTCCAACAAATAGGGCTAGCGTACAGAACGCAATGAGAATCGGCCACGGGCTCTGCGTGGTAAAGACACCGAGCACGTCGCCCGCGGCCTCTTCGTTAGTTTCGTTGGGATTGTCGCCTTCGAGCTTGGCCTCACGCTCCGCCGCCAACGCATAGGTCGCCGTGAAGGTGAGCGCCGCGCCCATAATCCCCAGTAGCACCGTTCCTGCGGCCTCTTTGTGGGCCACGTACCAATACGCAATCGCAATTGCAAAACCGAACGCTGCCGCCGTCGCAAACAGGCCGACGAACGTCTTCACAGCGCCGGCCGCCGGCTGCGAACGGCGGGAAGCGTCTCGAAGTTGAACTCCGGCGGCGGGGAAGACGTCATCCATTCCAACGTGTAGGCACCCCACGGATTATCGCCCGCCGGAATGCGGCGGCGAACAGCCAGCAGTACTTCCACGAAGAACAGAATCGCCCCGAGCGCCATTAACGCGGAGCCCAGAGTCGCGATCGCGTTGAGCATCGGCAGATGCCCAACGGCCGGATACGTGTAGACGCGGCGGGCCATGCCTTCCATTCCCATGAAGCCCATTGGAATGAAGGTGGCGTTGAAGCCGAGGAAGAGCAGCGCGAAGACCCAGCGTCCGAGGCGCTCGTCGAGCCGGAAACCGAACATCTTCGGAAACCAGAAATAAAGCGCTCCGAAGAGCGCGAAGAGGCTGCCGCCGCCGATAGTGTAGTGGAAGTGCTGGACGATGAAGTAGCTATCGTGAGCTTGGTAGTCGATCGGCGGCGACGCGATCATTACCCCGGTGATTCCGCCGATGAGAAAGTTTAGCAAAAAGCCGACGGCAAAGAGCATCGGAACCGTGAGCGAGATCGCGCCCTTCCACATCGTCCCGATCCAGTTGACGAACTTGACGCCCGTCGGTACGGCGATCAGAAAAGAAACGGCCGAAAAGAACGGATTGCTCACGGCGCCGGTGGTGAACATATGATGCGCCCATACGCCCAGCGACAGTCCGGCAATGGCAAACGCCGAGATCACCATGCCGACGTAGCCGAAGACCGGCTTGCGCGAGAACGTGGCGATAATTTCGGTGATCATCCCAAAGTACGGAAGGATCAACACGTAGACTTCGGGATGGCCGAAGAACCAAAACAGGTGCTGGTAGAGCACCGGATTGCCGCCGAAAGCCGGATCGAAGAAATGCGCCCCCATATGCCGGTCGATCAGCGCCATCGCAAAGGCCGCGGCCAATGAAGGGAAGGCCATCAGCACCAGCAGCGACGTCGCGACGATCTCCCACGTAAAGATCGGGATGCGCCACATCGTCATTCCCGGCGCCCGCAGCAAAAACACCGTTACGAGCAAGTTGATGGACGTCAGAATGGTCGAGATGCTCGTCATCAGCAGTCCGATAAAGAACAAGTCTTGACCGGCGCCGGTCCCGACGAAGTACTCGTTGAGCGGCGCGTAGGCCGTCCAGCCCGTCGCCGCCGCACCGCCGTAGGTCGCCAGCCCGGCAAATACCGTCAGTCCGCCGAGAACAAAGAGCCAGAGCCCGGCAGCGTTGAGCCGTGGAAAGGCAACGTCGGGCGCGCCGATCTGCAGCGGCACCAAAAAGTTGGCCAAGCCGAATCCGAAGGGCGCGATGACCAAAAAGATCATCGCCGTTCCGTGCAGCGTGAAGACCTGGTTGTAGGCGTGCGCCCCTAACAGGGTGTTGTTCGGAACGGCGAGCTGCGCGCGAATGAGCCCGGCCAGGACGCCGGCAATGACGAAAAACGCCAAGACGAAGACCACGTACATGATGCCGATTTTCTTATGGTCGGTCGTGGTCAGCCACTCGATCACGGCGTCACCGTCCCATTTCCGGCGAGATATCGCGCGTAGGTGCTCTGCGGAACGACCTCGACCACGAAGCTCATCAGGGCGTGATCGAGCCCGCAGAACTGCGCGCAGCGTGAGACGAACCGTCCGGTGCGATTCGGCGTGACGTCGAAAACGTTGATCATCCCCGGAATGGCGTCGCGCTTAAAGAGAAAGGCCGGCACCCAAAACGAGTGCGTCACGTCGTCGGAGCGGAGCTCGATCTGGGTCGAACGGCCGACGGGAAGATAGAGCGTCGGCGGCTTCGTGGGCGTGCCGGCCGTGGACGTTCCGTTGGGGTACTCGAAGCGCCACGACCATCGAAAGGCCGTCACCGCGATGCGATTCGGCGGGCCGGTGACGCGATCGATCGGCATTTCGATCGCATAGGTCACGCCGAAGAGCGCGAAGACCATCAGCAGCGGAATGACGAGGTAGAGAATTTCGAGCGGCTTATTATTCTCGAACTGCTCGGCGACGCGCCCGCTGCGATCGCGGTACGCGATCAGGCACCACCCGATGCAAACGTAAACGAAAATCCCGACGGCAACGCCCGCCGCAATAAAAATATACCAGTCGGTCCGCATGGCGACGCCCTGGAGGGACGCCGGGTCCGTCAACCAGTCCACCTCGTCGTCTTACCCACTCACGGGGTGTAGGAGGCGCTCGCTGGGGGTAGGACGAGGCATGCAGGCGCCGTTGCCCGTCCGCGCCCATCCGCTCGTCCTCGGCGTCGTCCTCTTCCTGGCGTCGGAGCTGATGTTCTTTGCGGCGCTCTTCGCCGCGTACTACGACCTGCGCGCCAATCGCGCCCAGTGGCCGCCGCCGATGGTGCATCTCGATACCGCCGAGGCCGGTTTGGGTACCTTCCTACTCTTCGTGGCCTCGGCCGTGATGGTACTCGCCACGCGAGCGATGGATCGCGACCGGCTGCGCGGGGCGCGCTGGTGGACGGCCAGCGCCATCGTCGCCGCGATCGGCTTCGTCGTGGTTGCGATTCACGGTTACCAAAACGACGACTTCACTATCGCGACCAACGCCTACGGTTCGATTTACTTCGCGCTCACCGGCTTTCACTTGCTGCACGTCCTGGCCGGCATCGGCATCCTGACGGCGCTGTTGATTGGCATGCGCAGTAAAGCGTTGCAAGCCGCGCGACGCGCCGGCGCTGAAGCCATGACCTATTACTGGCACTTCGTCTTTATCGTCTGGCTGGGAATCTTCGGCACGATCTACTTCGTTCGCTGATGAGTAAACAGGCCGTAATTGCCGCCGCCCTTCTCCTCGCGATTCTTGGAAGCGCCGTTTTCATCGTGGCCTACGCAACCGGCGGCGACCACCTCTATGAGGGGGCCGGCCTTGCCGTTGCCGCGGCCGGCCTCTGCGCCGCCGCCCTGGGCTGGGCCTTCTGGATCGTTCCCGGCGAAATCGTCGTCGACGAGATCGAAACCTATCCGTCGTCGCCCGGAGAGCGCGCCGTCGAGAACCAGGTCGTCGCGCACGATGTGCGCGCCATTACGCGTCCGCGACTTCTGATCGCACTGCTCGGTGCATCGGTCGCCTCGTTCGTTGCCGCACTGGCAGTGCCGTTTCGTTCCCTCGGCCCGGCACCCGGCTCGACGCTCTTTCACACGCGCTGGCGGCACGGTGATGCGCTCGCACGTGAGGACGGGCGCGTTTTACACGTGGACGATCTCAACGTTGACTCGACGCTCACCATCTTTCCACAAAGTGCCATCGGCGATGCACAATCGGCGGCAACGCTCATCCGTCTGCCCGCCGGCGCGGCCGGCACCGCGAGCGGTTACGTCGCGTATTCGCGCCTCTGCACGCATGCCGGCTGTCCGGTGGCGCTTTATCGCGCCGCAGCCCGCCAGCTGCTCTGTCCGTGCCATCAGTCCGTCTTCGACGTCCTTGCCGACGGCGCGGTGCTGGCCGGTCCGGCCGATCACGCGCTGCCGCGCCTTCCCATCGAAGTCGGCAGCGACGGCGTCCTGCGCGCGACCGGCGATTTTCCCGAACCGGTCGGCCCGAGTTTCTGGGAGCGCGGATGACGCTGGTCGAGCGCGGCTTGCTCTGGATTGACGATCGCCTCGGCACGGCGCACTTCGTGCGCCACGCCCTGCGCAAGGCGTTTCCCGATCACTGGTCGTTCATGCTCGGCGAGATTAATCTCTATGCCTTTATCGTGCTGTTGGGAACCGGCACGTTTCTGGCGTTTTTCTTTGACCCGAATCTCTCGAAGATCGCCTATCACGGTCCGTACCGCCTGCTCGACGGCGCGATGCTGTCGCAGGCGTTTGCCTCGACGATGCGGCTCAGCTTTGAAGTCAACGCGGGACTCCTGGTGCGCCAGATCCATCACTGGACGGCGCTGCTCTTCGTCGCCGGCATCTGCGTTCACATGGGCCGCGTCTTCTTCACCGGCGCGTTTCGGAAGCCGCGCGAGATCAACTGGGTTATCGGCGTGCTGCTCCTCGGTGTCGCGCTCTTCGAAGGTTTCTGCGGATATTCACTCCCCGACGATCTGCTCAGCGGCACCGGCCTGCGCATCGCCATATCGGTATTGCTCTCGGTTCCCGTCGCCGGCACGTGGCTCTCGTTCTTGCTCGCCGGCGGCGCTTATCCGGCGGCACAACTCATCGAGCGCCTTTTTGTCGTTCACGTGTATTTGGCCCCCGCAGCGATCGCCTCGCTCATCGCCCTTCACTTGGCGATCGTCTGGCGCCAGAAACACGCGCAGTTTCCCGGCGCGGGTCGCACCGAACACAATGTCATTGGCTCGCCCTTCGTACCCAACTACGCCGCCAAATCCATCGCGCGATTTCTGGCTGTGATCGCCGTCGTCACGGCGCTCGGCGCGCTGGCGCAGATCAATCCCGTTTGGTTGTGGGGGCCGTACGATCCGTGGATTGCCACCAGCCCGGCGCAACCGGACTGGTACCTCGGCTGGGTAGAAGGCGCGCTGCGCATGGGTCCGTCCTTTGCGCTGCATCTGTGGGGACACACCGTGCCGTCGCCGTTTTGGCCGGCCGTGCTCTTGCCGTGCGTTGTCTTTGCGGTGCTGCTGGTTTGGCCGTGGATTGATGCGGCGCTGCGCAAAGATCGTCGCTCGCACCAGCTCCTCGACAATCCGCGCGACGTGCCGTGGCGTACGGCGCTGGGCGTGGCGATCTTCGTCTTCGCGCTCGGGCTGACGCTCGCCGGCAGCGACGACGTGCAGGCGCGCTACCTCCACTTGCCGGTCACCGCGATCACTCAGTTCTATCGCTTCTTCTGCATCGTCGCGCCGCTCGTGGGCTTTGCGATCGCCTATGCGGTTGCTGCCGAGCTGCGGGCGCGCGGCGGCGTCACGCCGGCGCCGCGCGTTCGATTGCGCCGTAACGCCGGCGGTGGTTTCGACGAGGAATCGCTGCCGTGAGGTTGCCGCGTAACATACTGTTCTTGGCCTCCGCAGCCGCGATCGCCGTGGCGGCGCTCTCGCCGCCATTCGACCGGCTGGCGGACCGTTCGTTCGCCTGGCACATGCTGCAGCACATGCTGCTGCTCTATCCCGTGGCGCTGCTGCTGCTCGCCGCGCGGCCGTTCGAACTCTTTGCCGCGTTGGCCGGAAAGCAGGGCACCGCGGTTACCGTGCGCGCAATGCGACGCTTCGAAGGCGTCGCGGCGCCGTGGATCACGCTGGCTTTTTTCACCGCCGTGTTGTGGGTTACCCACTTCTCCTCGCTCTACGAACGATCGCTCGAGAACGGTTGGGTTCACATCGGCGAACACGCGCTCTATCTCCTCGCCGGCATGGCGTTTTGGTTGCCCGTCGTCGCGCCGCCGCCGATTCGGCCGCTTAACTATCCGGCGCGCCTGCTCTACCTCATCGTCGCGCTGCCGCAGGGAGCGCTGCTGGGCTTAGCGCTCTTCTCCGCGGCGACGCCGCTCTACGCGCACTATCTCTCGGTTGCGCCGTCGGCGGCACAAGCGCTCGACGACCAGCGCAACGCCGCCGCCTTGATGTGGATGGCCGGGGGATTGGCGGTGCTGCTCGCCATGCTCTTTACGCTCGGCGCTTGGGCGCGCCGGGAATCTTTTGCAGCTCGATGACGGAAAAGCCCAGTGCCTCGATCTCCAGCGCGAAGCCGCGCTCGATTTCGTCGCCGTCGAGGTCTTCGTGACGCACCCACTCGCCCAGCAGGCTGGTAAAATAGCGCACGTGGTAGCGGCCGCGTAACGAACGCGTGAAACGCAGCGGCGTGGTGATCGTCCGCGCCGCCGTATTGCCGATTAGGATGACGATATTCTCTCCCCGCCGCAGCGCAATCTCCGTCACGTCGTCTCCCAAGCGCAGCATCGGTGAAACGTCGCGACCATAGACGTGCAGTTCCAGCTCGCTTTCACAGTCGAAGTTGGCGAAGAGCGTCGGCTTGGGCAGCCGCGCCACGAACCAGGTTAACCGCCTGTCGCGAAAGAGCAAATTGCGCACACCGAGCCACTTCCATTGGGGCGGCAGCCGCGGCGAACAGGCGAGTTCCGTGCCCCCCAAATTGAGCCCGCCCGCGCCTTCGATCGCCGACCAAACATAGCGCGGCGGAGACCAGGGCGAGAGCATCATGCCTTGATTGGCCAGCGTCTCCCCGTGAAGCCATTCGGAAAACTGCCCCGGCACCGTGTTGTTGCGCCCCGGATCGCGCGAATAGTGCTGAAAGCTCGTCCCCAGCGCGTAGGCCATGAAGCCGGGGTTGAAGCGCGCGGCGGCAAACGCGTAGAGAAACGTCACGCCGAGCCACACGCCGCCCAGCAATCCCCAACTGCGCGTCGGACTATATTCGATGTCGTCGCGCGGCACGGTGCGTATGCCGGCCTCGGTCCAAAACGACGGAACGCTGAGCCGGCTGATGATTCGCGCCGCCGTTTGATGGTCCGCGACACCAAGGATGACCGGGAAGAGCATGTCGCACGTAACGTTGGTCCGCGGCGTTCCATCGAGGTCAATGTTGAGGTAGTACAGGCCGGTCCTGGGATCGATGAGGTGGCGGTTCATCGCGTTACGCAGCGCCGTTGCCTCGCGAGCAAAGCGCAGCGCCTCTCTCGCCTTGCCGAGGGACTCGGCCATCGCCGACATCGCTACCAGCGCCGCATAACACTCCGAGTTCACCTCGGTGGACGCGCCCGAGATGCGGTAGTCGTCGATGATGTTCCGCCAGCCGATGATGCCCTGCTCCCAGGTTCCCGTTGCGGTGCACCACACTAAGCCGCGCTTGTCGCGCTGCGAGAGAAGATAATCGGCCGCTTTGCGCGCTTTCGGATACATCTCGCGCAAAAACTCGAGGTTGCCGGTCGCTCGATAGTGATGGGCCAACGCTAGGACTACCAGCGGCGTGTCGTCGTTCACGTTGAGCCCGTAGTCCTCGCTCTTGCCGGTGCGGATGTCGAAATATTCGACGATCTTACCGCTGTGCTGGGCGTTGTCGAGGTACCAGCGCAACGACTCGCGCGAGAAGTCGGGGGTCACGTAGTCGGAACCCAGCGAAAACGAGGCGGTGTCGCGTCCGACGCTATTGTTCGAGCGCGTCGGATCGTTGACGAAGCCCCAGCCCGTCGGGGCAAGCAGCTGCGTGCGCAGCATGTTGGCCTTGGCCCACAGGACGCCACGATTGACGTGCACGTCGGGCGTTATCACGACCGAGCGCGCCAGTACCGACTCGTAGTATCGCCGCGTGGCCGCCTGCGCTCGCGTTGCCGGCGGAGCGTTCTCCAAGGCGCGCCGCGCACCGCGCGACCCGTCAGGCGAAGCCACCAGCGTATACCAGATGCGCCGGCGCGCTCCCGGCGCCAGCCGGTGGCGATGCTGAAATAGCGCGATCGGGTCGGCGACGCCGCGGTGCACCGTGTTCGCATGCATCGGCTCGAAACGTGGAGCGTTCATTTTTCCGTGGTCGGCGGTAACCGCATAGCGCGCCGCGGCGACCGATGGTGCGAGCGCGCGGGCTTGATGTGGCGCCGATTCGTTCCACGCGATCACGGCACCGAGCTTGGCATCGTGTACGGCGCGAACGTCGCGGGTGGTATCGCCGCGCAGCTGCGCCCCAAAAAGGCTGTCGAACTCGCGCTTGTGGTGCGACTCGTTACGAATCTCGACCAGGAGGTAGGCGGTGAGCGGAGCGACGTGCTCGGTCTCCGCCGTGTCGTTGAGCACGAAGACGGTTTCGCTGACCGCAACGCCGTCGTCGATCCAATACGAATAGACTTGATTGTCGGGGTGAATGCGAAAGCGGCCATCGATCTTTGCCCGCGCCGCGCCGGTTGGACCGTCCCAAAACTGAATCGAAGCGCCCGAGAGCAGCGTGGCGCCAAGGTCGCTGGAGTAGAACTTTTCGATGGCACCCGACGCCTTGATGACGATCGCGCCTTTTGGAGAACCGAGGGTACTGCCGGCGGCAAGCTCCGTATCGTCGACCTCGTAGGCGGCGATGCGCTCGCCGGAACCGAAGATTCGGGCGCTCATCGCCGTGTCGTTTGCTTGATTCGCAGGCGCGCTCCTTCCGGTCGCCAACACTTGAGCGTGCTCTTACTCGGCATCGAGACCTCTTGTGACGACACCGCGGCAGCGGTCGTGCGCGATGGGCGCGACGTGCTTTCCAACGTCGCAACCAATCAAGATGCCTTTCACGCAAAGTACGGCGGCATCGTGCCGGAGATCGCCAGCCGCCGTCACGTAGCCCTGCTTTCAGCCGCGGTCGAAGACGCGTTGGCGCGCGCCGGCCTTTCGTTCGACCAGCTCGACGGCATCGCCGTAACCAGTGGACCGGGGCTCATCGGCAGCCTCGTCGTCGGCGTCGCGTCGGCCAAAGCGTATGCCTTTGCATTAAATAGGCCGCTCTATGCGGTCAACCATCTGCACGGCCACGTCTTCGCGCCATTTCTGGAACGCGACGAGCCGCCGCCCTATCCGTTTCTCACGCTGCTCGTTTCGGGCGGACACTCGCAGCTCGTCGCGGTCGAGTCGCCGCTGCGCATGCGCATTCTCGGCCGCACCCACGACGATGCGGCCGGCGAAGCGTACGACAAAACCGCACGATTGCTGGGGCTCCCGTATCCCGGTGGTCCGGCGCTCGACGAGATGGCGCGACGTGGCGATGCGACCGCGCATCCGTTTCCGCGCTACCGTCCTGCCGACGGTTCACTCGACCTTTCGTTCTCCGGCCTAAAAACGTCGGTACGCTACTTTCTCGAATCCGACGCGGGCAAGGACGCCAAGCCCGAAGACGTTGCCGCCTCATTTCAAGCGGCGGTCGTTGACGTGCTGATGGCGCGTCTGCAAGCCGCCTACGAACGCGCTTCGTACAACGCCGTGACGCTTTCGGGCGGCGTCGCGGCCAACTCGGCGCTGCAAGCCGCCGTGCGCGCGTGGAGCGAGCGCGACGGAATCCATGCGTTGATTCCGCCGCCGAAATACTGCACCGACAATGCCGCGATGATTGCCGCCGCCGCGTTCCATCAAGGCGACGCGGCGCGCGCCGATCCGATCGCGCTCACCGCCGATCCCAATCTCCCCTTCGAGATTGGCGTGGCAAGATGATCGAGTTCGAAACCACCACCCGCACCTCGGAAGCGCGCGAAACGCTGTGGCGAATCTATCGGGGGCGGGTCATTTTTTACGCGCTCGTCTTTGCGGTGATTACCGTCGCGCTCTTTCGCTTCCAAACGGGCGATCTCGCGCGCCTCTCGCTGATTTGGGGAATAAGCTGGATCGCGATTTTTTTGTTCGTCTGGGGCGCCATCATTTTGATCCAAGGCTCGAAGATGGCCGAGCGAAGCAGCGCTCACGGGCCGCTTCGCTGGACGGGATCCGACGAGGGTTTCCGCATCGAGAGCGGCCCCTCCGCGGTTACGTTCGACTGGCCGGCCTTGGCGGGCTTCCTCGAAACGCCTCGCCTCTTTCTACTGCCGCTCAAAGGTAAGCGCGCCTACCTCATCATTCCGAAGCGTTGTCTCTCCGAGCAGCAAACATCCGTGCTATCGGATTTGCTCGCGCGCCACCTCACGCGCCCGCCGCAGTAGCGGAACGAAAGAGCGCTCCCTCGAATTACGAAGTTAGGAGGGCTCGCTATGTATCCTTGGCTAACCGGGGAGTTGCTTCTCTTGCCGTATTACTTCGTACCGCAAGACTTTGATGCGTGCTCCGGACAAGTCTTAGCCATCGGCGACGGCGTCTTATTCGAGTTGATTGGAAACCAATTCGGGGGCGATGGAACGTCGCACTTTGCGTTACCGGATCTGCGCGAACACGAACCGGTCAAACACGTGAAATACTGCATCGCTACGACGGGGACGCCGCCGGTATGAAACGTCAAGCGTTTGTATTGAGCGGCGCCGGCGCGGCGCTCGCCGGGTGTGCCGGCACGGCCTTGTCTCCCAACTCGCTCGTTAACTCCGCGGCGCGTTCGGTGGCATCGGTCACGCCGGCAGACAAGAATGACCAGCTCCTGGGTTCGATCATGTTGTTTCCGTACAATTATGTGCCCCAGCATTTCGAAAAGTGCGCCGGTCAGATTCTGCCCGTAGGATCTAATGTGGCGCTCTTCTCGCTGTTGGGCGATCGTTTCGGGGGCGACGGACAAAAGGACTTCGGCCTTCCCGATATGCGCGGGCACGCGCCGATCAAGGAACTAACCTACATGATAGCAACCAGCGGGATCTATCCGCAGCATAAGAACCTGCAGCCACGCTACGGATCGGGACCGTTATTGGGCCAACTGTCGGTGGTCCCATATCGTGCGAAATACACCCCGCCGTCCGGCTGGGCAACCTGCAATGGCCAGCTTCTAAAGATCGACAAGAATCAAGCGCTCTACTCTCTGCTGGGCACCACGTTCGGAGGCGACGGCATAACTACGTTCGCTGTCCCCGACTTACGCGAACACGAACTCTTAAAAGGGATAACCTACGTGATCGCCCTGCACGGCAGGTTCCCGCTCGCGCGCTGAGCGGCGACCAGTACTATTCCTGGCGCTCCTTGGCGGATTCGAGGTAGCTCACGTCGGCGAGATCTTGGGGCCGCGCTGCCGCCCTTTTATTCTCGATTAACTCTTCGCGGCCGATATACGAAACGGGAACGTCTCCGTAAGTAGTTTCGATCCTCGTCGACCAGGCCTGGTCGAAAGTGATGCCGTCAATCGCCGTAATAAGGTCGATCTGATTCGGCGGCCGCCCCATGATATAAAATGTGCCGGGCGTGGCAAGGTCGGAAACGCTGAGGTCTTCGAGTGGCGCACCGAATGCCGCCAGCGCCCGCCATATTCTTTGAGCATTCGTGGAGTCCGATCCGACGAATAGATCCACGCCAGGTACTTAGCGCCCTCGGCGTTTAACGCGCGCAACAGATCGATCAAGTCGATATTCTGCTGCATCGTTCCCCCAGGGCATACGCAACACGAGTTGCCAGATAGCTTCGACACGCTCGTGCGGCGGAACGGCCTCTTGAGCCGCGCGCTTTATATCCTCCGCTTCACGATGCGAGCGTGCTACAACCCCGGACCAGTTTGCCCGGCGCGCCGCAGCTCGTGCTTCGGGCGTCTTCATGCAGTAAGCCTAAAATTTCGCGGTCGGAAGGACTCAAACCCCTTACGTCGGCGAATGGAACGAAATCGATCATGGCCTCAAAGAAAAAGCCACCTAAAATCGTTCCTCCCCGCGGGCCCGCAACCAACCTGCGCAAAGCCGGAGCGCATGAGGATAAGCGGCGCAAAAACCTGGAGCAAGTTGAAGCCGACGAGCACGCGCTCGACGACCTTAAAGCGATGGGCGTCTGGGCTTTTGACGAGGACGTCTAGCGCCCGTCAGACTTTCGGTTCGACCGTCACCTTTGTTATGGCGTCACCGCGTTTGATCGCATCGAGCGCGTCAAAGCCTTCGGTCATCTGACCGAACACGGTATACTGCCCGTCGAGAAAACGCGCGTCGTCGAGGCAGATGTAAAACTGCGAGCCGGCTGAATCGGGCCGCGACGAGCGAGCCATTGCGACCGTTCCGCGCACGTGCGGGTGCGCGTTGAACTCTGCGTTGAGATTGTAGCCGGGCCCACCGGTTCCGTCGCCTTTCGGGTCGCCGCCCTGGACGACAAAGCCGGGTTCAACTCGATGAAATGTCAGGCCGTCGTAAAATCCCGCGTCGGCGAGTTTTATGAAGGCGGCCGAGTGGAGCGGTGCCTCGTCGGGGAAAAACCCGAAGACGATGTCGCCATGCGCCGTTGCAATTCGTACTTGCGAAGCCTTCGCGCGTTCGGAGTATTCTTTAAGTTCTGTCGCTTGCGGGGGAACGTGCGTCATGGCGGATCCTCTTAAGCTCTAATGCGTCGGTCGTTGCGAGGTTAGGCGCAGGAGCTCGGCGGCCAAGTACTCCAAAGCGTCGCCGGGCGGGGGACCGGCTTTCTCGCTCCGGCAAAGTCTCAACACCGTCTCTCGCGATTCTGCCATGCCGACGAGCCGCTTGCGGGCGCTTACGCTCGTCGCGGTCGTCTTCATACGAATCCAGACGCGCTCCATCGCCGTCATCGAGCGACTTTCATCGTACGGTAAAAATGTAGTCGCCGCGCCGCGAGCTTCCGAACACTCGGGAGTTGCGCCTGTTCTCATCAATATGCACGGCGATGTCATTAGCAACGCCACCCTCTTGAGCGGACGATGTTACGTTAGTCTGAACCATTGTGACGTTTCTCTACTTTCCAATCGGGAGTCGTCTCCCTCACTTGCGAACCCAGCGGAGCACGAAAAGGTTGCCCAAATAGGCATTCGCGTTAACTTTTACAGAGTCGAAGCGCGCTTTGTTTCAAAACGGGCTTTATAACGTCGCGCTATCGTACTGATGCGATCTCAGCCGCGCTTAAAGACTTGTTTCTTATTTTCAGCAAGTGCTAAACGTTCGATATTATGGCCGTTTGGGAGTAACGCAAGCAGTGACGGTAGGCCGCCGGCGAGCGAGCGCTGACGCGAAGACAATGGAGGGCCAGGCACCCGCGTCACTGGCAAGCGATGAAGCCCCCGCTTAGCCGGTTATAAAGATTTTAACCTCTGAAAAGATGACTTTAGTTATTATGCTGGAAACGGCCCCAGCGTAGCAAAATCGACCCCGGTGCGTTCGCCGGCGCTCGTCGCCATATTGGGAGGTGCCAAGTGACACGGATAAAGCAACAGCCAGCCTGGCTTCAACTCGGCGATCTCGCCATTACCTGTATGTTTCCCGTCTTTTTTGAAGAGACTGAGGAGCCGACGACCCAACAAGAGGCCGCTGCCGCCTAGCCTAGTCCACCAGCTTCGTTCACCCCGTGACCATGGACTCGGACCTGGTTAGCTTCTCCGGTACGTTCGTCGTGAACCACCCTGCGTTTGGAAATGTTACCTTTGTTTTCGACAGCCACGATGCCAGCAGCGGGTTCGCAGCAAGCGAAGGTTTCATCTACCTTGGCGTGCGCTATCCGAAGTTCGACTTTGCTTTTCGCCGTGAGGGTCGGACGTTTGCGCCATCGCCGCTGAACAATCTAACGCGGCACTTGATTGACGACCACTGGCGAACGATTTCCGAGATAACGCCCCCGGCGTTTCGATCCTTCGTGCTTTCAAAGGCCAAGGAGCTTGCGGACAGTCGCGAACAAAGCCGGCCGTAGTCGCCGCTAGCGAGCTTTTCGTAAGTTCTTTTTCTTTTTGCTTCCCGGAGGCGCCCACGCCGTAATCGTGCCGTCTTTGGCGCTGACATAAACGATTCCATTCGCGATCACCGTCCCAACGTTTCCAACGTCGGAGAGCGGGGCGCTCCACAACTGCGCGCCACTTTTGGCATCGAACGCAAACTCGGTCTGATGCGTATAGTTGGCAACATAGACCACGCCGTTGGCAATTGAGAGCGGCGACCGTGGGGTTTGCGCGGTTGCATGGCTGGCGTCGGGACCGAAGTGCTTATTCCAGACGGGTTTGGCGTTCAGCGTGCAGGTCGGCCGCATTTTAAAGGCCGCGAGCCCCGCCTTATAGATGCCCGTCGTGGCCGGCATCCCCACGTAGACGTAGCCGGTTACGGGATCGAAAGCCGGGACGCCGACGAAGTCCCCCCGGTTCGTGGGGATGGACATGGCAATAAATTGAATCGGTCCATAGCTTATCGAACTGACGTCGTACAGCTCGAACATCCCCGACTTATTGACGGCCGCGAGCATCGCCGGACAGCCGTTAGTTTGGAAAAGCAGCGGCGTCGCGCCAAAGTCAAAATCGTCTTGCCCCGAAATTTCCGGAATATTTGGTGGATAGTTGCTGGCGACTATCGTGTCGAGGGTCGGCGACAACTCGATCACCTGCTCGGCGTATCCCGCGTTTTGCTCCGTCCCCTTACTCGTATCCGCATTCCCGGTCGCGACGAACACATTGTTGGTGGCCGGGTCGATGGATGCACCGCCCGGTCCCCATATTCCGCCGCCGCTGGCACCGGGCGATGCCGTCCCGCTCATCGTGAAAAAGCTTCCGGCAATACTCGGCACGCTGGTATTGATGGCGACGATTCGTCCGTACCACGGCGAGAGGTCGCACGTCGAGCCGGTAACCGCGTAGAGCAAACCGTTTGCCGGATTGTACGTGAGTCCGCCGTGCATGAAGTTGTGGTCCGGCGTGTAGTCGGCGATCGTCACCGGCCAGCCATAGGCCTCTTTACCGGTGGCGAGATCGACGGCGTGCACTTGGTTATGCCCGTCGCCGAAGTACAGCAGGTTCTTCCCGCGGTCGATCGCCGGCGTCTCGCCGATCGAGAAGGTCAGATTTGTGCGGTAGCAGCGGTAACCGGCGCTGGGAACGGCCATCTGCCACACGATGCCACCGGTCGTTGCGTTGATGGCGTACATCGTCGACCCTTTGCCTGAGCCCCCATACAGAATGTTTGTCGCCTCTCCGTTCACGTACACGCCGGACGCCAAGACGGGCTCGTGAACCATCGCATCGCCCACGTTGACGCTCCACAACTTCGCAAGGCTGCCGACGTTATTCGCTCCGACCGTCGACTCGAACGGATTGTAGCCGGTCCGCTGTAAGTCGAATCCGAAGGAATCCCAGTCTGTAGTCCCAGACGACGGCCGGTGAACGCCTTTCGAAGCGCCTCGCTGCGGCACGACTTTCGCGGTCGAGGAGTTTGCACTTAACGGGGGCACAGCTTCAGGCGTGCTCGGACTAACTTTTCCGGCTCCGCCACAGCCCGACACAACCAAGATAAAGACTAGGGCTGCCCAGCCCTGAACGCGCAGATGGCACATCATCCAATTGCTCCTTTGATTGGATTACAGCCTCGTACGCATTTTCGGTGGCTCTCGGTCACCTCCGGCTTGGCTTAGGAGTTTCTAATGCAGAATCGCTGCACGCTGCTCGCGCACTAAGGTTGCGATGCGTTCTTGGTCGACGCCGAGCTCGGCCAGCACGGATTCGGCGAAACTAAACGCGCCTTCGGTTTCGGGTACGAGCGCGTCGCTGGCACCGGCACCGCGAAGGGCGGCGACCTGGCGCAGCCGGCCGGCCCGCACGACGATACGCAGATTCGTCAGATGCGACAACCGCTTTGTCAGCGCCAGATTCGCCTTGGTGTCGGGGATCGTGCTGAGAACGACGCGCGTCGCGGGTCCAATCCCTCGTTCGATCACGCGCGGGTCGGCGCCGTCGCCATATTGCGCTTCGGCGCCTTCGCTCTGCGCGAGGCGCACGAGATCGATATCCGTTTCGATAACGGCACACCGGATGTGGGCGCGCGCGCAAATGGCGGCGACGGTGCGTCCGACGCGCCCATACCCGATGATGACGATCGCGGGGCTGCTCGTAAACGGTTGGATCTCTTGAATCGACGCTGCGTCCAACGCGCGCCGATGCGGTTTGAGCACTCGTGCCGCGAGCGCCGCAACGACGATTGATAGCAGGGTCGCGCCGATTACGGTTGCGTACTCTTGCGTGTCGAGCCGCTTGGCGAGAAAGCTGTTATTGGCGAGTACCACGTTGAACTCGCCCAACGGCAGGAGCGCAATGCCCAGCGCGACCGCGGTTCCGGTTGGCTGCCGCGTCAACCGGCTCAAACCGTACCACGAAACGAACCGTATCGCGGCGAGCACCATGCCGATCGTGAGGATCGCCGGCCAATACAGCAGGACGGTTCGAACGTCGACGAGCGTGCCGATCGAAACGAAGAACAGCATGACGAAGAGCTCTCGAAACGGCGCGACGATCGATTGCACCATTCGGCTCCCGGCCGCTTCGGACGTTACCGCACCGGCTACAAACGCGCCGAACTCGAACGAAAGCCCGGCGACATGACCCAGCCACGCCGCGACCAAGGCGATGGCCGTGCAAAACGCGACCAGCGCGTCGGCGGGAGCCCGCCGTAAGAAGCCGATAACGATGCGGTGCAGCACGGTCGCACCGAGAACGAGTGCGACGATGACGAATAGCGCGGCTTTGAGCAACGGGATGGCCGCACCCATCGGCGTCAACGCCTGTGCCGGCGTGGTCGTTACGACAAGAATCAGGACGGCGACGAGATCTTGCGCGATGAGCAGCGCTACGGCAGCGTGCCCCGCACGTTTTTCCAAGAGTCCAAACCCTTGCAAGAGCGCGACCCCGATCGCCGTACTCGAAAGGGTGAATGCCAATCCGAGCGTGATCGGATGCGTGAAGCCAAAGCGCATACCCAGCGCCCACGCAACCGCGGCGAAACCCGCCATGAGCACGAGATTCCCGATCATTGGAACGGCGCCGACGGCCCGGAGCTCGCGCGGCGAAAAACCCAGTCCGAGGCTGAAAAGCAAAAGGATCAGGCCGAGTTCGCTGAGGCCACCGAGTGAGACGGCACTCGTATGATAACCCGGGGTGAACGGGCCGATGGCAACCCCGGCCAATACATATCCAAGAGCCGGCGTAATCTTTGCCGCGCGCGCCAACGCTCCAAACACCGTCGCCGCGACGAGGGCGACGGTGAGATCGGTCAGGAACGTGACGGTGTTTTGTTCCAATTTATCGTAACGGGAGTCTTCGTGACACGGTTAGAACGTGCGCTGTAAGATTATGCCCTTTTCCTTAAGGACGCGTATTGCCATCCTGATCGGCATCTTTCTGATGCCGGTGCCCGCCTTTTCCGCGCAATCGCTTCCAGCGCCGAGTCCAGTCCCGTCGAACCCGCCCGCGACACCGTCAGTAGATGAACTTCCAACCATTGTTGTGCCCACAGGTTGGACCGCTAAGGATACACTCCCGACGGCGCCGGGTGCCGTCTACGTCGGAGCCTGGAACGCGCCCCCTCCGGACTCCCCCGCCGATGAGATCGCCCTGGGCTACGTCGCCCTGCCCTCGGACAAGCCGGTGACGCTCGAAGCCATCGCCCAAGCCATGAACGCGGCGTACAAGAAGCTCGTAGGCGAAAAGAATATGGTCGCGTCGCACGCCGAGAAAGTCTGCGGCGGAACGATGGATGGGTGGTACTTAGAAAACAAAGTCAATGTCGGAACGATGAATGTGGTCTTGCAACAGACGATCCTTCTCGGCAAGACCAGAACGTTCGTAGCCACCTACGGGCGATTAGACACCGAAAAAGAAGACCCGGCCGCGCGCGCGTCGCTCAATAGCATCTGCATCAAGGGATCCTAAATAGCACTCGGGCCGGCTATCCTTTGGAGCGATGAAATGCGCTATCTCGGGCTCGCCTTGGAGCAACTCGATTACGTGCTCTTGCAGCACGTAGTCGGGTGTACCGTCGACGCCAACGGTAAGCTCTATGTGCGGATGCTTTCACATCTAACGTGACTACGTATAAGGCAAATGGAGAGCGGACGACGCCGACCATCTCGAACATCGATGGGCCGCGTGGAATCGCGGTCGACGCAAAGGGCAAATTTACGTCGCCAATTTTGGAAGCGGCAAGTTGACCACGTACACCGCGGACGGGAAGCCGACGAATCCAACCATCGCCGGCCTCAGCGGACCCGGTGGAGTCGCCGTCGACAAGAACGGAAAGATTTACGTTACAAACACTACGGCAACACGCTCATGACGTTCACGGCGAGTGGGAAGCCGACAACTCCGACGATCAGCACCGGATTGGGAACGCCGTTCGGGGTGGCGGTCGACGCGGCTGGAAAGATCTACGTAATAAATCACAGTCCCCAAAAGCTCTTGACGTTCACGGCCAAAGGCGCGCCGGCCACACCGACGATCACGACGTTGAGCGAACCGTGGGGTGTGGCGATCCACTGAATCGCCGCAGCCTCGGACCACGGCTCAACGTGAGGCCACCTAGGACGGGGGCGGTGTCATGAGACCAGAGTCAGGTGGCGGACTAATGTTCCTCGGCCACGGCGGAGGCGTCGACTTATCACGTGGACCCGGCGGATAACCTTGCGTACGGCTCGTCTTAAAATAAAAAATGCCTTCAACGGGTTTGCAATCGACAATTCTTGGTCTGTATTTCGAATGGCGCGCAGCCCGAACCGAGGCTTGGTCGAACAGTAGGTCGCCGCTAGTGCGGTAAATCTTTGCCTTCTCAATCGACCCATCGGGAGCAATGTCTACGGCAACGACAGCGAACAAGTCGCCTTCGCTTGTTTGCACGGCATCGTCTGGTATCGCGGCATCCGTAACGTCGGCTTCACGGTAGCACTGGCTGGGGGTCGGAGACGGCGATGGCAGCGGGCTGGCCTGTGCCAAGAGCGTTGCAAGAATGACGGCTAACGTCATTAACCACCCCACCGCTCGCGAAAGCGGTCACCTTCTCCCGCGCCATCGGAATCACTGACGGTTGCAATTGGACTCGTCCCGGTATGGGCATATTCAAGCATGGTAAAGAAAGAGTATTCCTGGTTTTCAGCTACCCAGATGTTTCCCCGACTGTCTGAGCAAAGGGCCGAAGGGTTGACCGCGAAGCACGGTCAGACCACAACCCCGAAAACCCATGCCTGTCTCCTTGTAGCGGGTAGAACGTTCGCCGGACCCTAATGCGCTCCATGGGAGAGAGCGAGCCGTCGAGCAGTAATCAGCTCCTTTCGGAGAACGCTACAATACCTAAGATGAGATTTTTAGTGGGCGTGATCGCGTTGCTAGTTTTGCTGCCCCCGGTCCCAGCCCGCGCGGGCGGCGGCGCACCTGCCCCCCAACGCTGCGGCGCGGGCGGTGGTATGTACGACGTCGCCGTCCCCGGCGCCCCGATGTCGGCCACTGCAACGCCCGACGAGCAAACCGTCTTCGTCTCCCTCAACTCTACGGAACCCCGCCAGCTCAACGGCATCGCCGTGTTGCGCTGTACGGACGGCCGCTATCGATTACAGCGAGTCATCCCGCTGGAAAGCCAACCTGCGATCGCCGCGTTCACCCACGATGGCAAAATGCTGGTCGTCCCGGACGATGCCTTCATTGCATTCGTGGACGTCGAGCGCGCGCTTTCCGGCGACGGGGACCCGGTCTCCGGATTTATCGAGGACGTCCCCGGCGATGACGGCGGCGCCATTTATGCCGCCGTTTCGCCGGACAATCGCTTCGCTTTTGTTGCCGAAGAGCAAAGCGGCAAGCTCACGGTGATCGACCTGCAGAAGGCCCGTGCCGGGGGAATCATCGCGCACGACGACATCGTCTCCGAGTTTCTGATCGGTAACGCCCCCGTCGGCCTTGTTTTTTCTAGAGACGGCCGCTATCTTTTTGCGACCGTGCAGGTCGCGCTAAAGCGGTACGGATTCGCGCCGACCTGCGAACCCGAGATAGCGTCGGCGGCCGCGAATGAGGCTCCCGGCGCGATCGTTACCATCGACGTTGCTAAGGCGGTGTCGGACCCCAGTCACGCCCTCGTCTCCAACGTTGCTGCCGGCTGCCATCCCGTGCGGGCGGCACTCTCGCCCGACGGCGCGACGCTCTGGGTAACCGCCAGAAAGTCCAACGCCGTCCTCGCGTTCTCGACCAAAAAACTTCTCGCCGGCTCTGCCGGCGCACGAATTGCCGAGGTGAAGGTTGGTAGCGCTCCGGTGCCCATCATCGTCACGCCAGACGGAAAGTACGTGCTCGCGGGTAACAGCAATCGTTTCGGCCAGGCTGGCGCCGGCAATCAGGACCTCGTCGTGATCGACGCGCACACGCGCGCCGTGGTCGGAAGAATCCCGGTCGGAATTTTCCCGCGGCAACTAACACAAACCCAAAGCGGCTCGACGATCTTCCTCACCAACTACGGCTCGAACACGATCACTGTCATCGACCCGGCAACCCTTCCCTCAGTCATCCACCGCTAAAGTGACTGACCGGCGCGGTCCTCGCGGTCGGAGGGGCTCGAACCCCCAGCCTACAGGTTCGAAGCCTGTTGCTCTATCCAATTGAGCTACGACCGCGCGGTTATCGCTCGGTCATCCTTCGACAGGCTCAGGATGACATTCCCCGCACGTCCTTCGACTCCGGCGCTTCGCGCCTCGGCTCAGGATGACAAAGGTGGCGCCGCGCCTCACGATGACGGTGAATAAAGGTCGCGGCGGGTGGGCGGCAGATCTACGGTGCCGCTTGGATCGGGCTTCGAGAGGAGCGATTGATAGATCGCAATTCGGCCGGAGCGAAAGCCCTGGGCGCTTCCGCCAAGATAGAGCCGCCACAGCCGATAACTCTCGGCGCCTGCCGCGGTAATCGCCGCAGCGCGATTGCGTTCCAGATTTGAAACCCATGCGCGTAACGTTCGCTCGTAGTGCTCGCGCAAGTTCTCGACGTCGCGCACTTCGAAACCCGCTCGCTCGCCGGCGTGCAGCGCGTCCGACACCGAAACCAGTTCGCCGTCGGGAAAGATGAAGCGGCCTAAGAAGCCGGCGGTCTTATACCCTTTACGACTCGGGCTTTGGTCGGCGATCGCATGATTGAGGAAGAGACCGCCGGGGCGCAACGCGTCGAACGCGGCGCGAAAATACTCGGCGAATCGGGCACGGCCGACGTGCTCGAACATGCCCACGCTGACGATCTTGTCGAAACGCTCACCGTGAAGCTCGCGATAATCGCGCAGCTCGATTCGCACCCGGTTCCCCAGCGAAGCCGCGGCGACGCGTCGCTTTGCCTCCTCGTACTGCCGCCGGCTTAGCGTAATTCCCACCGCCTGCGCACCAAAATCACGCGCCGCCTTGATTACGAGCGCGCCCCAGCCGCAGCCGATATCCAACAGCCGCTCCCCCGGGCGCAGGCGCAACTTGCGCAACGTGTGGTCGAGCTTCGCCGATTGCGCCGCTTCGAGCGAATCCACGCCTTCGTCGTAGTAGGCACACGAATACACGAGCTGCGGATCGAGGAACGACGCGTAAAACTCCAGCGGCTGATCGTAGTGAAAACCGATGGCGGCGCGATCACGTGCCGGCGAATGAGCGCGGCCGTGCAACGACGCTTCGTGCAATGCCGGCAATGCGGGCCTGGGCAGCCGCCGCAGCGCGCCGATCAAACGAACGACGCGCGTCGCCGTCAGCGAAGCCGTAGCTCGAAACATGGCGTCGACGAAATCCTCAACGCTGCCCTCGACGTCGAGCAGGCCGGCCCCAAAAGCCCGCCCGATCGACAGGTCGACGGGCGGCGCGAACGCGGCCCGCAGCGCCCCCGGCGCGTCTACGACTAGAACAAAACGAGGTGTAGTGTTGGCGGCAATGCGCGTCCCGTCCCAAAGCCGCACGCCGAAGTCGCGTCCATAAGCATTGCCGAAGACCAGGCGCAGGATCGCGGCGGCGATGCGTGCGTGTGGATCGCGCGAAGCAAACTGCTCAGCGATCAAACGCGACGATCTGGTTCGCCTCACGATGGTTTGTCCAGAACTTCGACCCGTCAAAGGCAAGCGCGCGCGCGGCGAATGGAATGCGCGCGAGGTCCTCGCTCTGGTTCGTACCGTTGGCCGAGACGCGCGTCAAGAAGTACTCGTTGTCGTCTTCGTCCTCGGTTGTGATGAGATAAAACACGCCCTCGGAGTAGCACTGCCCGCAGACGCCGCGGGGCAAGTCTATGGTCCGGACGATGGCGCCGTGTTCGTCGAGGCCCAGCAGCCGGCGATTGTACCACTGGCTCACGTAGAGCCACGTCCCATCGTAACTGAGCTGCGAACCGGTGTAGTCGGGGCAATCGATCGCATCCCCGGTCTTAAAGCCGTGGCCAGGAACGAAACGGCGCACGATGCGATCGTCATCGGCCCCCTCCCCGCAGATGACGCGCAGCTCGTCACCGAGCACGGTCATGCCCCACGGTTTACCCGGTACCTTCGCTTCTTCGCTCACCGTCCAGTGAACCGGGTCGATCGCATACAGCCGATCGGTCTCAATCGAGCCCATCCAGAGCTTTTCACCGTCAAAAGCAAGCGCCTGGGGGCGCGGGGCGGGCGACGGCAGCCGTAGCGCTTCGTTGATATCTTGCACGTCGGCTGATTACAGCACCGGCGGCCAGGCAACCTGTCGCCAAAAAGAGGATCGAGGCCTGCACGCTGCAGGCCTCGATGTTTCTTGCGTAGGTAAGCTACTGCATTGGACTAGGCCCTCTACTAGCACTTACTGTATCCATGATTCCCCGGCCGCGCGGCCCTTAAACGCACCGCGCGCCCGCTCGCCCGGGCGTTACGGCGACGGCCCCGGCGTTGGAATATTGCCGCAGAGCGCCGCGCTCGACATCACCGCTCTCGCCGCATCGTTCTCGCGCGTCGCGGTTTGGCCGATCGTCCAATTAAGCCCGTCGATTAATCGCGTTACCGGATTGTAGCCGAGCGTCAACCCAGGAACCGTCGCCAACTCAATGTTGTACGGATTTTGCGGAAGCCCGGGAATATTTGGATTCACCGTAAGCGGATTTGGGGCAGGCGTGGGCGAGGTGGCGTGCTGCGAGTCGGGAGAATTCAGGCTTCCGATATACTCTTGGCCGCTATGCTGCAGGTCGGCCATCTGCTGCGTATCGACGAAGCCGCTGATGATATCGAGCGAGGCATTCTGCGTGGCCAACGCCTGGAGCAGCTTATCGCGAATGCCTTTGAGCTGCTTATCATCTTCGGGCCGGCCGGTGCCGTGCAGCAGCTGTGGCGAGTCCAGCAGCGTCTGTATGGCGATGATGTTGTTGGCGATCGGCCGAATGAGATTCTCCATCGAGAGCAGCGCCATGCTCTGCGCCGGATTTGACGTTCCGCCGCCCGGATCGCCCGGTACGCGCTGGTGCGGATCGGCCGCCGCCGAGGGTTCGCTGCCGTAGAGCGCCGCCATGTTGTACTGCTTGAACAGATCGGGACTCTTCTTGATGGTGGCATCGTTCTGCAGCATCATCCCGATTGCCGGCGCAATGTGCTCGTGCAGCTCGCTACAGAGCGGGCGGCTCACGACACGATAAATTTGTGGTGGCGGCGACGGCGCAGGCGTGGCCGGTGTCGCCGCAACCGTGAAGACCGCTAGGATGACCGTGTAGGCAGCCCGCACCATTGCTCTTTCCCTTACACCTACGACGCCCGACCGCCCCTGCCTGTGACGGCGAGCGCCCTATACGTAGCGCTTGAGCCAGTCGAGAATCAGATGAATTCGCTCGACGCGATGGATCGGCGACCCGGTGCGCGATAGATCGTGATTCTCGTCGGGAACGGCCACGTATTCGACCGTGCGCCCCAAGATTTTTAGCGACGTAAACTCTTGCAGCGTCTGATCGATCGGCGCGCGCGTATCTTCGTCGGCGTGCAGGATCATAACCGGCGTGCGGATGTTTGCTACGTAGGTGAGCGGCGAGAACTTCGCATAGTCGGCGCTGGCTGGATCCCACGGCGGCCCCCAGTTATAGTAACCGCCGCCCAAGCCGTTCTTGCCGGCGAAATCGGCGGCAAGATTCTCGCTTTGCAGGTTGCTCACCGCGCGCTCGGCTACGGCCGCCTTATAGCGATCGGTATGCGCGATCACCCACAGCGTCGCGTAGCCGCCATACGATCCGCCCAGCACGGCCATGCGTGACGCATCGACGTCGGGGCGCTTCACTGCGGCATCCATCACCGCTTGCACGTCTTGGAACATCGCGTCACCGTAGTTGCTCTCCAGCGCCCGCTCGAAGGCATAGCCGTGTCCGGTGCTCCCGGCTGGATCGGAGAAGACGACGTTGTAGCCTTGCGACGCGTAGACTTGGAACTCGTGGAAGAACGAGTCGCCGAACTGCGTCTCGGGGCCGCCGTGAATGTCGAGCAGCGTTGGGTGCTTCCTCTCCGAACCGCCTCCGGTCGCCGGCATGAACCACGCTTGCACCGTGTAACCCGACGGATCGGTGACCGAAAACTCTTGCGGCTTCGAAATCGTCGCCGCAGCCAGGTAGGCTCCGTTGACGTCGGTCAGCTGGCGCGGCGCACCGCCGCTGACCTGCGCGACGTAGACGTCGGCCGGATGCGTGAAGTCGCTGTAAAGATACGCGACGCGACTGCCGTCGTGCGAGATCGTGCATGACCAGGCTTCGCCGCGAGGCGGCGTTACGTTGGTCAGCGCGCCGCTGCTCAGGTCGAGCGTGCGAAGGTTGGAGTAACCCGCGCCGTCGATGTTGAGCAGGGCCTGCGTGCCGTTAGGCAGCGGGCCGCCGCAGAGTCCGCCGCCTTCTTTCATGTCGGCCAGCAGCGAGTCGCCCCACGAAACGCTGTCGGCGGCGACGAGTATGCGCCGATCGGCGCCGTCGGGCTGCGCCGACGCAACGCCGGGCAACGACGCCGGCTCGCGTACGTCAAACGTGAAGTAGTAGATGCGCTTGCCGTCGACGCCATAGAAGAGACCGTAGTTGGCGGGAAGCGGCGACGCCATCTTCTGCATCGTTCCACCGGTGGACGGCATCGTGTACACGTCATTGGTGCCGCTGTCGACCGATTCGTAACGCAGCGAGTCAAAAAGAATTGTCTTATCGTCGGGCGACCACCCGTCGAAGCCCTCGGAGTATTGCCCCGAGGTCAGCTGCTTGGCGTTCGAACCGTCGGCATTGATCGTCCAGATGTGCTGGTGATCCTGGTACGTGTAGCCTTGACCGTTGCTCGCGAAAAAGAGCTGGTCGATGAGGTGAATGTCGGTCTTCTTCTGGTCGGCTTTAGGGGTGAAGCCGGCCTTGGCGAAGTCAATGTAGGCGGCGTGATCCGGATCGCTGTCCGTAACCGAGAGGGCGATGCGGTCGCCGGCATGCGAAACCACTGGGCTCGAGACGCCCTGCTTGATTCGCGTCACCTGCACGATCGTTCCACCCGCGAGCGTGTAGCGATAGAGCTGCGGCTTCTTCTTCTCGACCCTTCGCACGAAAACGAAGCTGCGGCTATCGGCCATCCAGGCATAATCCTCGTCGCCGAGGTGCTTGGTGACGTTGTGAGTGACGCTACCGCTGCTGACGTCCACGAGGTCGATCGTGCGGTCGTACTTATTCTTGGGCCCGTTCATGCGCGCGGCCTCGACCAGCACGCGCGACCCGTCCGGCGAGATTTGGGCGTTGCTCAAGAGCGTCAGCTTGAAGAGATCCTCGGGCGCAACCGGCGCGGCGGCGGCGGCGGCCGGAATCAAACCGAGAATAAAGGCGGCTATAACGGCAAGGCGCATGGTCCTTATACGCTTCTTCTTTGGCCGGGGTTTCGCCCTCAGGGCCGCTACGTGCCCTTCGCCGCGCCGGCATAGAAGATCACTTTGAAGATCAGTTGGGGCACCGTAACCAGGGTGTTCGGGTTGCCGTAGGCGACGTAGAGCTCGCTGTTTCGCAGCCGCATGTGGTACGCAACCGAAACGTTCGAGCAAGTCCCCTCGCAGTTGCCGCCCCCGTTGGGAATCGGCGGGAAGCCGACGACCCGGCGCAGGCCGACGGCCAGCGACGAATTCCGGCCGAGCTCGTACGAGTAGCTGACGCTCTCGAACCATTGGATATTGCTGGGTGTCGGCGCGGGCTCCCATTGGGCCGTATCGTCCACCGCCAGCGTCAGCGCGCCCCGATTGCCGACGCGCATCGTCGTCGTGCGAAACCACGTATCGAGCCGGCCGGTCCCGTAGCGCCCGGTATTGTACGAAATCGTCGTCGGTGTCGCCGACGGACCGTGGTACGGAAACTGCCCGGGGTTATTGGTCTGCAGACCGCTGTTATAGGTGAACGAAAAGCCCCCGTTCTGCGAAATCGGCGTGAGGATGTCGCCGAAACGCCAATAGTTCGATCCGGTGTAGACTTGAAAATCCAACGCCGACTTGGTTAGCACGTCGAGGAGAATCGAGTTGTCGCTTTGTGCGATTCCCATCGTCGGCCCTTGGTAGCGGTCCAGCACGCCCGAGATACCGACTGCGGCCAGCTTGTCGTTCGGCGCAAAATCCCAGATCTTAGCCGCGTAGAGCGCGTAACCGGCGACGCCGGGATGGGAGATGAAGCCGTCGGTGGGGTTGTAGTATTGTCCGACCTTACGCGTCGAGCCGAAGAATCCGAACGTTTGATTCGACCAGCCGCCGCCAAACTCGTAGTACTGCGCTTGATTTGGAATGACGACGTTGGTTCCGGCGTCGTTGCCGTAGTTCGCGTACGCGCTGAGATGCTTGAGGTCGTAGTAGGCGAGGCCGGTCGAGGTGGTCACGTCGGAGAATCCCGGCATGTTCACGCCGACGCGCTGCACGGTAGCGTTCCATTTGGTGTCGGACGAAACGAAGTCGATCGCGCTGGCCAAGTCGTTGCGGTTGTCGCCGACCGAGTCGAACGTCGCAAAGCCGATCGGACCCTGCTTACCTTCGACCGCGTAGCCCTGCGACGGGGTTGGAATGGCCGGCGTGTAGAGCGACTGCAGCGCCTGGCAGACGTTGCAGTTGAACTGGTTGTAGAAGTTGGCCGCCTGCGTGAAGAACGGGCGGACCTCGGAATAATACCGTTGGTAGACCGTCGGTGCGATGCTTTGCTGGTCGAGCTCGACGTTGGAGTAATCGGGATGAAAGGTCGAATAGAACGACGCCGTCGGCGTGATCGGGATGGAAAGATCGGCGCCGACGCGTGACGTAGATCCGCCGATGCTCTTGCTGGCCGCCTCGGCCAGCGCATATACGGCAGCGCGCGGCTTAGGCCGCGGGGCCGCGAAGCTAATCGGCGGTATTCCGATGCTCCCGGCGTGCGCGTAATCCGCGTTGCCGTACGAGTCGGGCTGCATCTGCACGCGATCGTACGACCACACCTGCTGCTCGCCGGTCGAGCGGACGTAGCGCACGAACTGCGCGTGCCACGTGCCGCCGCGAGCGTTGCGCATCACGTTGAACGGGATCTTCATCGTCACGCTGTAACCGCCGGCCCGCGTCGCGCCTTGCGCCTCCCAGTCGGGCGAATAGCCGGTGTTCTCGGACGAAAACTGATAGTGCGTTCCGTTGGGCGTCGAGTAGAACTGGTAGAAGTAACCGCTGGTGCCGTTGGGCCAGAGGTCGATCCAGACTTCGTCGTCGCTTCCCTGGCCGACGTCGTTGGTATGCTGAACGGCAACGATCGGCTCGTGCTGCACCGCGTCGAAGCGCACGTACAGAAATCGCCCGTCGGACGCAATCCACGCTTTGGTCGGCTCGCTCGCCGGCCGCGAGCGAACGGCGTCCCAGGGGAGGTCGAGCGCCGCCGCTTGCGACCATCCGGCGGGCGGGGCGCTGGGGTCGAGCGGCGGATCGGCAACCTGCGGAACCGCAACGTGCGCCTGCACGGCGGCACGCACGACCCCGATCGCCGCCGCGAACGCGATCGCGCAGCCAAGAGCGGCGAAACGGAACCTCACTGGAGGATGGCGCCATCCAGATTGGAGCGACTGCCGCTCCGCAGCGTCGCGGCATCGACGGGCCGGCAGTCGTGTCCGTTGCGGCAAATCAGCACGCCGCGCAAGCTGGCACCGTGGAGATCGGCACCGCGGAAATCGGCGCAGCCGGCGCGGCCGTCGGTGTTGTAGGAGCAGAGTTTAGCGTCGTGAAGATCGGCATCGCGCAGATCGGCATCGCGAAAGTCGACGCCCATGATGTTTGCGCCCACGAACCGCACGCCGCGCGCTCGCGCGCCGCTGAGGTCGGTGCCGACCATCGCCACGCCCGAGAGATCGCGCCCCGCCAGCTCGGCCCCTTTCGCGTCGCATCCCGTGCAATCGTGAAAGAGGCTGCGAAGGTCGGCATCGTCGAGGCCGGTGACGGCGCGGCGAAGATCGATGCCGACCAGCTTTGCTCCGGCAAAACGCGCGCCGTGGAGCTTGGCGCCGTCGAAATCCACGCCGACGAGGTTGGCGCCGGAGAAGTTGGCGCCGCGCAAGTCTGCGCCGGCGAAGTCGACGCCGACGTAGTTCACGTTGGAGAGGTCGGCGTTTTGCAGATTACGGTTGGCGAAATCGCATCCGGTGCAGTTGCCGGGAAGTCCCGTCCCGACGGCGACGCTGAGCGCGAGCGAGAGCAGCGGTGAAAAGAGCCCAATCATTTATCATTTCCTCCGATGGCTTACCGGGAAAAAGTACGCAGGGAAACAGGCCTCGTACCGCGAGGCGTTAGCTGGGTATCGTTTTACGGGCGCGCGCTTCGGCGCGCGGAGCTACCTCGGCGTGTGTTGTTTGGAGAGGTCCGTGCCGATCATTTTGGTCTTCGAAAGGTCGACGCGACTGAGGTCGACGCCGCTGAGATCGCAACCGTTGAGCGTAGCACCACTGAGATTGGCGCCGTCCATCTTCGCGTTCCCGAAGTCGATGCCGACCAGCTCCGCCCCCGAGAGGTTGACGTTGCGCAGATCGGCGCCTCCGAAGTCGTCGCCGCTGGCCCGAACGCCGCGCAGGTCGAGCCCGGCCATGCCCGCGCCGCTAAAATCGCAGCCCTTGCAGTGGTTGAGCACGTCGCGCATCTGCGCCGATCCCAGCGCCGCGTTGTGGAACTGACAGCCGGTTATCGTTGCGCCGGTAAAGTCGGTCCCGGTCAGATTCGCGTTGTGGAAGTCGCAGCCGGTCAGATGGGCGTTGCGGAACGAGACGCCGTGCAGGTTGGCATTGGAGAAGTCGACGCCGTTAAGCGAACTGCCGGCGAGATTGGCGCCGTTGAGATTGGCGTTGCTGAGATCGACGCCCGTATACGACACGCCGCGCAGGTCGCGGCCCTGCCAGTTGACGTTGCTGAAATCGCAGCCGTTGCAGTTCTTACCGCTGCTGCTCTGCGCGATGGTGCCCGGCAGCAGGCTCGATACGCGCTTCAATGCGCCGTTGATCGTCGGAGCCGAGATTTGTTCGGCAATTCGTTCGCCGAGCTGCGAATCCGAGTTGATCTTCTTAGCTAACGCGTCGTCCTGAGATGCCTTAGCGGCATTGGTCTGCGCCACTCGATGAATCGCAAGGGTGGATTGAGCCGGCGCGCCCGGGGTCTGCACGTGCGTCTGCACCTTCGTCTGCGCCTGCGTCTCGACGTGAGTCACCGGTTTAACGGGCGCAGCCGGCGGCACTGCCGCCCGCGCGGCAAGGTGGGGATGTTTCGCCGTTGCCGGTGGCACGGCGTGCGCCGCCGCGACCGGCGAAACTGGCGGAACGGCGACGATCGGCGCCGCGATCGTCGGAGCGACGACGCCAATGAGCAGGGCGATCGCCGCGACCACAGTGACGGCGACGGCCGCCGGGCCGAAGGCAAGCGTCGTGGCGATATTCCGTCCCGCACCGAGTAGACGCTCGATGCGAAGCGAGATGTGTTTGCGCGTCGCGAAAACGCCCGGAGCCGGAATCGGATGACGCGGCCACGATGCGGTCTCCGCCATCTTCGTCAAGCAGAGCGCGTAGGGCCGCACCTTGCCGACGAACGAGAGCACCCAATCGTCGCACGCGACCTCGCGTTCGAGATCGAGCTGCTGGCCGATGAACTGCGCGGCCGGATTCCAACCTAGCAGTGCCTCGATAACGCGCTGTGCGCCGTTGCTCCAGTCGTCGGCGCGACGCAGATGGGCGAGCTCGTGCAGGCAGATCTGATCGACCTCGGGTTCGGAGAGATGGTCGAGCAGCGTGCGCGGAATCAAAATCATCGCATCGAACAGACCGACCGCCACCGGTACGTCGGTTTCGTCGCTGACGCAAAGCCGAACGTCGCGGCCGCCCTTATTCGCGCTGAGCCATTGCGGCATCGAGTCGCGATATTCGATCGGCAGCGGCAGCGCGTCGCGCTTGAGCTGTTCCAGTCGCGCCAATCCCACGATCAGTCGCGCCAGCGCGTACGTTGCAAGCACCAGCCAAAGCGCGAAGACCCCGAGCGTTAGCGGCAGCGGGAGCGTCACGTGGAGGCGTTCGGGCAACAGTGGTGCCGTCTCTTTTGGCACCCTTACCGGCGTTTGCGCCCGCGGCACGGTCGTTCTTGTCGCACTCCGGGGTTTGAGCGATTCGTGCGCGGGCGCTACGCCCGACGTGTGCGAGGTTAGCGGCTGGGAAACTTGGGTCGTTTGCGGCGCCGCAAAAAAGACCAGCGTCGTAACGACGGGAACGATGAGCGCCGCAGCGAGCGTCGCGCTCCATACGGTGTAGCGCGTCGACGCGTTGATGCGCGGCCAAACCCGCAGCAAGAGCCACACGCAGAGCACGAGCAGCGCGTCCTGCCAGAGCGCGTTGAGCACGATCGCCGAAAGCGCGCTGGCGACGGTTACGAAACCTTGGTAAAGCTCAGTCATTGCGTTCCTCGTACTCCTCGATCAGCGCCTTGAGGCGCAGGAGCTCGTCGTTACTGGGACGTTCGTTCTCGATCAACCGTAGCGCAAGCGAGCCGGCGCTGTTGTCAAAGAACTTTGAAAGCAGATGTCCGACGGCGTGCCCGGCCGCCTCCTCACGTTGGACCAGCGTCCGGTAGACGTACGCCCGTCCCGCCTCATCATGTGCAACGTAGCCTTTGCGCTCGAGGATGCGCATCGTCGTCAACACACTGTTGTAGGCTAGCGGCGGCGGCGGTAGGGCGGCGGTGACTTCGGCAACCGTCGCCTCGCCTTTCTGCCACAGGACTTCCATGAGGCGCAACTCCGCCTCGGTGAGGGTAATCGAGCGTCGTCGGGCCACGTTTAGCGCCCCAGCCCCGGTCCCCAGCCCGGAAAGATCCGGGAGGCTGGGAAGGCTTCGGGGATCGTCGTCCGGGTGCGGGCGGCGAAGGGGAGTTCGGTGGCGGAATCAGGCTTGCGGGTCATGTCGGTCTCCTTGGTGCTACTAAATCTTTAGTTGAATAATACTGCGGCCCACTTGGGTTGTCAACTAATTATTTAGGATTAGAAGCGAGCCGCCGTGGCCAAGCGCGGGGCGTGCTTGGGGGAATGCGGAGGGCGCCCTCCAATAAGGAGGGCGATTCATGGCCCCATCATTTGAGGAGAATAGGCTATTGGGAACGGCGCGCATCGTTCTGGCGCTCGCGGCGCTGGGCATCCTGGCGGCATGCGGCGGAGGCACGCCGATTACCAGCGGCACGCCGACCCCCTCTCCGACTCTTCCGCCCCAAGTTACCAATCAATTCCCCATCCCGACGGCATCGAGCCGCCCCGCCGGTATTGCGTTGGGCGCCGACGGCCAACTCTGGTTCACCGAGTTTGCGAAGTCGAAGATGGCGCGGCTGATCAATAGCGGCAAGATTCAAGAGGTAGTCACCCCAACGAAGAACGCCGGACCCAACGGCATCGCATCCGGTCCCGGACCGAACATCAACGTTTGGTTTACCGAAAGTAACAGTGGCAAGGTCGGGCAAATTACCACGTCGGGGCCGCCCTATACCGAGTACACGCTCCCCGCTTCGGCGGCGCGGCCGGTCGGCATTGCGCTCGGCTCCGACGGCAACATGTGGGTGACCGATCCGGGGACCAACTCGATTTGGCGCGTCGAACAGATTCAGCCCAAGCCGCACGTTCATTTCACGCAATACTTGCTCACCGGGAACGCGCAGCCGGAGCAGATTACTACCGGCCCCGATGGTGCGCTGTGGTTCACCGAGCCCGGCACCAACAGCATCGGACGTTTACCGATACGCGGGCGGCCGCTTAGCGAGTACAAAATACCGACCGCGAACTCCGGACCCGTCGGCATCGCGCCGGGATCGGACAACGCGCTCTGGTTTACCGAGCAGAAAGCCAAGCAGATCGGCCGCATCTCACCGAGCGGTAACATCACCGCCGAATATCCGTTGAACGGAGCGATGACGCCCGATTACATCCTTCAGGGCATCGACGGCAACTTCTACTTTACCGACACGCTCGGCAATCGGATGGGACAGTTCCTCTTCCGCAGCCACAAGACGCACTTATACAAAATTCCAACGGCCAATTCGGGACCGACGGCAATGGTGCTCGGCCCGGACGAAGAGATCTACTTGCTCGAAACGCTGGGGAATAAGATCGCGCAGTTCCGCTACTTCAACGTATAGCGGTTAGAACGTCGGAGGGCTCGAGCTCGGCCAGCAGCGAGATTCCGCCCGAAGCACTGCCCACGAGAAGATAGCGTTCGCCGACGCGCAGCAGATGCAGCGTGGCTTGCGGCGAGAGTATCGTCGTCTCCACGACGGCGACGAATCGCTTCGCCGAGCCGCGCAGCCGCACGCCTCGCAGCACGCGCGCGAGCGCATACAACGCCGCTAAGACGAGCGCCGCAGCCGCCAGCCGCAACCCATAGGCCGCCCAAAACGGCCAAGGCATCGCGCGCTACGGGCCGGTCGCGCCCGGGGCGTGAATCCGCCGTTTAAACGCGACGACTTTTTCGCGAATCTCGTCGAGCCCGTTCGATACGACGACCGCGTTGCCGGTCGTGAGCGTCACCACGGTGGCATCGTTCTCTTCCTCCACCGACTCGATGAGGTCGCAGTTCAGCATTACCGGGTGTCCGTTGAGGCGCGTGAGCACGATCACGCGGTCGTTCTTTGGGCTCGGCAATACGGCGGCCTGTTGCGCTCGTCAAGCTCGAGCTCTTCCCATCGCGCCTCGTCGGCATCGAAGGCGCGCCGGCGCCGCTCGCCTAGTTTTTCGATGACTTTTCGGTCGCGCGCTGCGGCAACGAGGCTGTGACGCTTCTGCTCCAGATCGCCTTGCAGCTCGGCGATGCGGCGGATCTGCGCGGCGATCGCCGCGTCGAGGTAGGGTTGCGTCGCGACGGCCGCCATCAAGCGTTCCAGAGCCGCGCGCGCTTCGTCGAGCGCACGTCGCGCGGCGCCGACTTGCTGCCGATGCTCGTTTTCGATACCGGCCTTACGATCCAGCAACGGCTGGAGGCTGAAGCGAAAGGCTCGCGCCATACTGCGGGGAGTTCCCCGCGGGCGCTTTTAGCGAGCCAGCTGCGAGCGTTCGCGCCCGACCGAGACGCATTCGATCGGCACACCCAAGAGCTCGCCGATCCGTTCGACGTAGCGCCGGGCGTTCGCCGGAAGGGCGGCGATTTCGCGCACGCCGTCGATCGGCTCGCTCCAACCCGGCAGTTCTTCGATCTCCACGTCGAGCCGCGGGTCGGAGACGTCGCTAAAGCTCGCCGGCTCGCCGCCCAGCCGGTAACCGGTGATGATTCCCAGGGTTTCGAATCCGCTGAGCACGTCGAGCTTGGTGATGACCGCGCTGGTCAAACCGTTGAGCGCGACGGCGTAGCGCGCCGCTACGGCGTCGAGCCAGCCGCAGCGCCGCGGCCGGCCGGTGACGGTACCGAACTCGCCGCCCTGGCGGCGCATGCGTTCGCCGCGTTCGTCGAGCAGCTCGGAAGGGAATGGCCCCGCGCCGACGCGCGTGCAGTACGCCTTGAGCACGCCGATGACGTTGCCGATCGCGTTGGGCCCGATGCCCAGTCCGGTGCAGGCCCCGCCCGCAATCGTGTGCGAGCTGGTGACGAACGGATAGGTTCCATAGCCGACGTCGAGCAGCGTGCCCTGCGCGCCTTCGCAGAGCACCCGTTTACCGCGGCCGAGGCGATCGTGAATGTAGGCGACGCCGTCGACGATGTGCCCGCGAAGCCGCCGCGCCGCGTCGAGCGTCTCGCTGATCACTTGATCGGCGGCCTCCTCCTTGGCCCACAGCTTCTCCGCCAGCGGCTGCTCCTGGAGCAAGTCGTCGAAGCGTATGCCGGTCCGCGCGACGCGATCTTCGTAAGCCGGCCCGATGCCGCGTCCGGTCGTACCGATCGCGTTGCCGCCACGCTTACGCTCGCGCGCCTGGTCGCGCGTCACGTGATACGGAAAGACGACCTGCGCGCGATCCGAGATCTTGACGCGGTCGATATCCACGCCGATTGCCGCTAACGCATCGAGTTCTCCAAGCAGCGTGCTGAGGCTGATGACCGTTCCGCCGCCGACGAACAAGTCGACGTTGGGATGCATGACGCCCGAGGGAACGATGCGCAACGCCAACTCGCGATCCCCGACGACGATCGAGTGCCCGGCGTTATCGCCGCCGGCAAAACGCGCGATGACGTCGTAGCGGTCGGCATAAAGATCGACGATGCGTCCCTTGCCTTCATCGCCCCACTGCAATCCAACGATAACGTCGGCCTTAGAAGCCATGCCCCGCCGACCCCGTTATTCTGAGCGGAACTCTAGGTCGCTGGTGTCGCCCATCGGAATTTGCGAGACGCCTTGAAGCTGCGTCAGCACGAACTCCGAAAAGAGCGCGTTGGGCCAACCGAAGTTTTGTCGCGTGAACTGCGCCGGGTTGTCGGGATTGAACGACTCGTGCAAAAGATGATCGCCCGGATCGCTCGCCAGCAGCTGGCCGAGCACGTCTTGTTTCTCCGAGCCGGTCGTGGCGGTCAGGCCCTCGACGATGAGCGCCAGCGGCCAGACCCAATGATCGGGCGTGTGATAGCTGCCGATCCCGCGCGCCAGTTTGCCCTGATAGAACGACGGATTATCCTGCGAGAGTAAAAAGCGGCGCGTGTTTTCGTAATAGCGATCGTTGGGCGCGGTGTAGCCCATGTACGGCGCCGCCAACAGGCTCGGAATGTTCGCGTCGTCGGTGAGAATCGCGTGGCCGAGGCCGTCGACTTCGTAGGCGTAGATGTAGCCGTACTTCGGCACCAGCACCAGGCCGTGCGTCTGGATCCCGCGCTGGACCTCGTCGCGCAGCGCGCGAGCTTCGCGGGCCTTGACCACGTTGTGATACACGCGCAACTCGATGTCGGACATATCGCCCAGCGCCACCACGGCGAACATCTCCGCGGGAATCAAGAAGTTGTAGTAACAGGCGTCGTCGGACGGGCGGAAGCCGGTCCAGATCATCCCGGTGTAGCTGACCGGGCGGCCGCGCCCGTCGTTGGGGAGTTCTTTGTGCGAGTAACGCGAGTCGCGCGGATGATTCTGCTCGCGCTGCATCGTCGAGAGCACGTTGTCGAGCATCGTCGAAAAGTCGCCGGTAAAGATCGACGAGTCGCCGGTTTGCTTCCAATAACTCCACGCCAGCGTCGTCGGATAGGCCAGCGAGTCGAGCTCGAACTTCTGCTCCCAGACGCGGTAGTCCAGGGTATAGGCGTTGGCGTACGGATCGATCTGCAGGTACTTGACCATTCGCGCGATGATGGCGCGCAGCAGGCTGCGCACGTCGGGATCGTCCTTGGCGAAAAATAAATACGGACGCGCTTGTGCGCTGGCGTCGCGCAGCCACTCGGCCGGAATGTCGCCGGTCTTGATGTAAGCGGTGCCGTCGGGCGCGTACTCGGCCAGCTTGCTCGTGTCGAGCAGCGCTGCGCGGAACATCTCTTGAAGCCGCGCGTTGGAGTTGGTGTAGCCGGCGGCGGCGCGCTCGATCGACTGAAGCTCGAGTGCGAAGCTGGTGATGGGAAGGAGTGCGACAATACCCGTCGCGAGCAGCGCTAAGACGGCGCGCTTCCAACGACGCGCGAATCTCACGCGGGCCAAACTCCGTGAGCGTACAATGCCGGCAACTCCCGATAGCGTCCTAGATAGTCGAGGCCGTAGCCCACGACAAATACGTCGGGGACCTCAAAGGCCCTATACTTGATCTCGATATCGGCAATCCTGCGATGGGGCCGGTCCAAAAGGGTGCAAACGGCTAACGATGCCGGCCCTCGCTCGCGTAGGCGCTTGACCACGTACTGGAGGGTCAGCCCGGTATCCACCGTGTCGTCCACCAGAATGACGTGGCGCCCGTCCAGCGGGACGGCTAGGTCCTTTTCGAGCGCGATCCCCTCCCCGTCGCCGTAACGATTAACCGCGATAAAGTCCACGTGGCAGGGAATGCTAACCGCGCGGATGAGGTCGGCCAGAAAGGTGGCGGCCGCCGAGAGCAATCCGACCACCAGCGGGGTTTTCCCGGCGTAGTCGCGCGATATGGCTTCCCCGATCGCGGTGACGCGATCGGCGATCGCCTTGGAATCGAAGAGCGGCTCGCCGATCATGAGGCGCGCTTGGACGAACGCGAGAAAACGCGCTCGACGTCGCGGCGCGTGAAGAGCTTGACGTTAACGTTGGGGTGGTGCGAGCGCATCAGCCGGACCTTGCGGTTTTTGCGGGTGTTGCGCACCGGCTTGGCGACGGTCAGCTCGATATAAAGATCGTACTCAGGAAGATAAAAATCCGGTGTGAAAAACTCCACCGGATTGCCGAGTTCGTTCCAAACGATTGGGAAACTTTGGGGCTCGTATTCCCAGGAAAGCTGGTAAAAGTCGAAGAGCTTGGCGAGTTCGGCTTCGCTCGCGTGCGCAAAGGACGCCCGGGACATAGCCACGGACTGTCACCTACGACGCGGTCGTGGGGTTATCCCGCCGGAAAGGTCAGAACGAAACGTGCCCCGTCCGGAGATGGCTCGACGCAAACGTCACCGCCGGCACGCTGGGCGATCGCCCGCACCACGGCCAGCCCGATTCCGCGCCCGTCGCCTTCGCGCGAAGCGCGAAAACCGAAACGGAAAATGGCGTCGTAATCGCCCGGAGCAATGCCCTCGCCGTCATCTTGCACGGAGATGCTCACGCGGCGGACGTCGCGCACGCACGCAATGGTGACGCAGCCGCCGTCGCGCCCGTACTTAATGGCGTTTTGCAGTAGATTCGCTAAGGCGTGAACGCAGGCGTCGCCGTCTACGCGGATGCGGGCCGCCTCGGGAAGCCTCGTCCGAATCTTTACGCCGCGCACCGACGCAAGCGGTGCGAGCATCTCAACCACCGCCGAAATTTGCTCGACCGCGTCGCACGACGTAATCGTGGCCTGCACCGAGAGATCGAGCAACGAAAACTCGAGCATTCCGTCGATTAGGCGCCCTAGCCGCAGCGTTTCCCGCCGCACCGTCTCGAGAAAGCGTCGCACCGTGCAAGGGTCGAGCTCGTCGCCAAGCAGCGTTTCGACGTAGCCGCGTATCGAGGTCAGCGGCGTACGAAGCTCGTGCCCGAGGGTGGCGAGAACGCCGGCAAGACGCTCGCGGTTAGGGTCGCAAGAACTTATATCCAAATCCATGGACCGTTCGCACCAACGGCGGAAGCTGCCACGGGTCTTCGATCTTGGCGCGCAGGCGATGCACGTGCACGTCGATCGTGCGTTCGTCGCCGTTGAAATCGAAGCCCCAGACGCGCTGCAAGAGCCAATCGCGCGAGAGCGCGATGCCGGCGTTGCCGGCCAGTTCCATCAGCAACGCAAACTCCCGCGGCTTGAGTTTGACGTCGTTACCGTCGACGCGCGCTTCGCGTGCCGCCTCGTCGATCTCGAGGCGCCCGAAGCGCATCACCGGCCCGGGCTCGGGAACGGGGCGCCCGCAACGGCGCAGGATCGCCTTGACCCGCACCACCAGCTCGCGCGGAGAGAACGGCTTGGCCAGATAGTCGTCGGCGCCAAGTTCAAAAGCCAGGACGCGATCGATCTCCTCGCAGCGGGCGGTGACCATGACGATCGGAATGCTGCGCCCCTCGCGACGCAACGTGCGCGCCACGTCGTACCCATCGATACCCGGCAGCGCGACGTCGAGCACCAGCATATCCGCCGCTCCGCGAGCGCGGCGGAGTGCGGCGTGACCGTCACCGACGCCGCTGACGGTGAAACCTTCGCGCTCGAGATGGTGCGTCAGCAACTCTTGAGTGGCGACGTCGTCTTCGGCAACGAGAATCGTGCGCGACGGCATGCGGGATGGGGTGCCCGCGGCCGGCGCTAGTGAGACGCGGTGGCGACCGCCTCCCACTTGGCCGTGTTAACACCCTTGACGAGCAGCCACACGGTCAGCGCAATCTCGCCCAGCCCGTCGAGCGCCAGGACGTAGGTGTTGACGGCATTGCCGATCGGCGGAGCGATAAAGAGCCCGAAGCTGTTCGCCAGCAGCGCCGCACCGGAGATCGCGATCAGCACGCCGACGGTCCGCGGCATGAACGTCGATTTGAAGATGAGCCATCCCAGCAGCAAACAATAGCAACCGAAAAAGATCAACGCGACGAGTAAGCCTTGCTGGTGAAGCTTGAGAAAAAATAACGCCATCGCTTGGAGCTGAGGGCCGTTGAAGACGCTGAGGTAGCTGGCGCCTTTGAGCAGCAAGAGCGGCGCAATGTGCGCGACGGCACTCGCCGCGCCGATCGCCGATCCGACGAGACTGAAGAGCACAGAGAGCAGCGCCACCGGACGATTTACCGGCTTGAGCAGCTCGTAAAGCAGCAGCGTCACGACGACGTAGGCCGCTCCACCAACGAGATCGGCGGCGAAGCCGAGCCGAAAGAGCGTCTCCGAGGCGAGAATATTTTGGGCCGTGGCGGCGGCGTCGTTCGGCACGATCAGCCTTCCGCGGACGCCGATTTCAGCAAAGAGCCCGCCGAGGATGGTCACCACGTAAAAGACGCCCGCCGTTCGGGCGAGGCGAAGCGGAGACATCCCGCGATGTGATGGTGTCATGCCCGCTCTACGAACGGGCAAGCTCGCTTGTTTCGCCCGCCAGAGGTCCGAATTGCGCGGCGTGCTCGCGGAGCACGCGGTAGATCGTCGCCGCCGGGAAGCCGAGCCGCTCGAGGCGCCGCGCCGCCGACGGATAACCGATGGCCGGAAGCTTCGTCAAAAGGCGCTCGAAGGCGGCGGCGCAGCGCGAGCCTTCGTCGTGTTCCAGCGCGGCGACCGCAGCCGTCGCGGCCTCGCCGTCGATGCCTTTGGCGACGAGCTCGCCGACGAGCCGGCCGTTACCGACCGGCTTACGTTTGCCCTCGACATAGAGCCGCGCGTAAAGCCGGTCGTCGAGAAAACCCTCGCGCTTACAGCGCTCAACCGCCTCGCGCGCGACGTCATCGTCGAATCCCTTGCGCTCGAGATGCAGCCACAACCGCGCCTCCGTGCACCGCTGCCGCGCCAAAAACGCTAGCGCGACACTATACGCTCTCATCTCACCGTGGGCGTGTCACCCTTCGGCTCGCTGCGCTCGCTCAGGGATGACAGCTCGCCCGGCCCTTCGACTTCGCTCGCTACGCTCAGGATGACACCTCTACGGCCGCGGGGGCTTTTCCATTAGTGGAGGCTACCTTTGTGAGCGCTTCGCGGATCTTGCCTTCGATCTCCACGGCGACATCGAGGTGTTCCTCGAGGAACGCCTTGGCATTTTCGCGTCCTTGGCCGATGCGCTGCTCGCCGTAGGTGTACCACGAACCGCTCTTGCCGACGATGTTTTGATCGAGCGCGACGTCGAGAATCGAGCCCATCTTCGAGATGCCGTGCCCGTAGGTAATGTCGAACTCGGCCTGCCGGAATGGCGGCGCGACTTTGTTCTTGACAACTTTGACGCGCGTGCGCGTTCCCACCACGTCTTGGCCGACTTTGATCGCTTCGAGTTTGCGGACGTCGAGGCGAATCGAGGCATAGAACTTGAGCGCGCGGCCGCCCGAGGTCGTCTCGGGATTGCCGAACATGACGCCGACCTTTTCGCGAAGCTGGTTGATGAAAATCATCACCGTCTTGCTGCGGGAGATCGCGGCGGTGAGCTTGCGCAGGGCCTGCGACATCAGCCGCGCTTGGAGGCCGACGTGCGCGTCGCCCATGTCCCCCTCCAGTTCGGCACGCGTTACCAGCGCCGCGACGGAGTCGACGACCACGACGTCGACGGCGTTGCTGCGGGTTAGCATCTCGGCGATCTCGAGCGCCTGCTCGCCGGTGTCGGGCTGCGAAACCAGTAGATTGTCGAGATCGACTCCGAGCGCGGCGGCATAGTTTGGATCGAGCGCGTGCTCGACGTCGACGAAGGCAGCCGTCCCGCCGGTCTTCTGCGCCTCGGCGATGGCATGCAGCGCGAGCGTCGTCTTACCGCTCGACTCCGGACCGTAGATCTCGACGATGCGTCCGCGCGGTAAACCGCCCACGCCAAGCGCCAAATCGAGCGCGATCGAGCCGGTCGGGACGACCTCGAACGCCATGCGCTCCTGGAAGTCGCCCATGCGCATGATCGAGCCTTTACCGAACTGCCGCTCGATCTGTGCGAGCGCGTTGGTGAGAGCGAGTTGCCGTTCGTCTTCTGCTGCCATTGAGTTTCCTTTCGTTACGTTGCCTATATCACGCTATGCGATCTGAGTGCCAAGGGGTTGGCATTCATCTAAAAAGAGCGCGTCGATAAATTCGGCCGGCACAAAGGGACGCAAGTCGTCGGGACCTTCGCCGACGCCCACGTACTTGATCGGCACCTCGAGCTCGTCTACGATGGCGACCAGCACCCCGCCCTTGGCCGTCGAGTCGAGCTTGGTCATGACGATTCCGGTCAGCTCGGTCGCCACATTGAAGAGCTTGGCCTGGGAGATGGCGTTCTGTCCGTTGGTGCCGTCCACTACGAGCAGGGTCTCGGCGGGCGGCGCGCCCATTTCGCGCTCGATGACGCGGCGGATCTTCTTCAGCTCCTCCATGAGGTTGGTTTTGGTCTGCAAGCGCCCCGCGGTGTCAATCAGCACGACGTCGTAGCCGCGCGCCTTGGCCGCGCGCATGCCGTCGAAAACCACCGAGGCCGGATCGGCGCCCTCGGCACCGCGCACGACCGGGCTGCGGCTGCGTTCGGCCCAAATCGTCAGCTGCTCGGCGGCGGCGGCACGGAACGTATCGCCGGCAACGAGCAGTACTCGCTTGCCGGCGGCATTGAGCTGCATCGCGAGCTTGCCGATCGTCGTCGTTTTACCGCTGCCGTTCACGCCGACGATCAAAACTACCGCCGGAGCGCTTCCTAAGCGGAGCGTCGCGCCCGGCAGGGTGAGAAAGCGTTCGACGTCTTTTCGAAAGCGTGCCACGACTTGATCGGCCGTCGCCCAGGCTTCTTGCTTGGCGACGGTCTGCAGTCCGGTCACGATCTTCTGTGTCGTGGGGACGCCGAAATCCGCGACAATCAGCGTCTCTTCCAGCTCGTCCCAAAACTCCGGCGTCAGCGGCCGGTCGGGCCGGCCGAGCCGTGCGACCGCGGTGAATGCCTCGCGGGCTCGTCCGAGCGAAGAGCGCAGGCGCGATAGCCAGCTCACGATGCGGCTCCCCTCCCCCTCACGATACCGACTCTATCATGCGAACGTATGTTCGTCAATCGAACCTCTTCGAAGTGATAAGCATCGCCCCGCAGTATACTCGGCTTCAGGAGGCTACCGCTATGGGATTTCGTCGCAGTGCGTCAGTCATTGCCTTGATCTTCTTCACGGCTTCGTGCGGGTTCAATCGCACCGGAGCACTGCCGCCGGCCGGCAGCACATTGGCTCGGCAGCAAACCGGAGCGCCCACGGTTTCGCTCGACGCAAGCTCGAGCGGACCGACCGTGCCCGCCGACGCGTACGGCGCCGAGATCGCCACCTGGTTCGACTTTACGCAATCGTTCGTCAATCCATCGTTGGAAAAAACGAAGATGGGGCTGATTCGTTTCCCCGGCGGGTCGGAATCCGACGCCTATCATTGGGAGAATGGCGGTACGCTCTGCAAGCACATGGGCGACATCGCCGCACACGCAACGTTCGATAATCTGATGCGCAGGCTGGCCAAGCCGCTCGGTGTCGACGTCGCCGTGACGCTGAACTACGGAAGCAATCGCACCTGCGACGGCGGTGGCGATCCGGCCGAAGCCGGCTCGTGGGTCGCGTACGCCAAAAGCCACGGATATCGCGTTAAGTACTGGACGGTCGGCAACGAAAATTATGGCTCGTGGGAGTACGATCTCCATTCCAAGCCGCACGATCCGCAAACCTATGCCGACGCCGTTCGCAACGACTACTATCCGGCGGTCAAAAAAGCGGATCCCAACGCGCAGCTCGGCGTAGTAGTAAATGCCCCTCACGACAAAGCTTGGAACAATCTCGTTTTGAGCAAAGCGCAGCCGTTTGACTTTGTCGAGCTGCACTACTATGCGGAGTATTATACCGACAACGACGAGTATTTATTGGGTCAGGCGATTACCAAGTTCGCCAGCCAGCTCAAAGATTTGCGTTCCGAAATGGATGCTGCAAACGTGCCCAGGAGCGTGCCGATTTATCTCGGCGAGTATAACAACGACTCGGGTGAGGAAGGAAAGCAATCGGTCTCGATCGTCAACGGGCTCTACTTAGGCCAGATGCTGGGAACGGTGCTCGACGCCGGACTGCCGATGGCGACGTGGTGGCTGGCCTACGGCAGCTGCGACGAGGACGGCGATTTTTCGAAGAATCTCTACGGCTGGCAGAACTTCGGAAGCGAAGCGCTTTTCTCCGATGGACTCCCCGACCCGTACGTCAACTGTAACGACACGCCGAAAATCGCCGGCGGAACACCCTTCCCCACGGCGCGCGTGATGACGATGTTTGCCTCCGGCGTCCCGCCGGGATCGCAGGTGCGGACTGTCGACGTCGCCGGCTCGCTTCATACTCGCGTCCGTGTCTACGGCTTTGCCGCCGGCCAAGGGTTTGCGCTCGTGTTATTCGACAACACGCTCAACCCGATCAAACTCACGGCAAAGATCGAGAACTCCGGCCATTCGTCCTTTGACGGAACGCTGACGACCTACGGCAAAGCGCAGTACGACCAATCAAAACAGAACAAATGGACCGGCCCCACGCAAAAGAGTCTCGGCAAAGTCGGCGCGAGCATCCCGCTCACGCTGCCGCCGTACAGTGTGACGGTGCTATCGCTGCAGTAGCGAGCTACGTTGCCGAAACGGGCGTGCGGGCTTCCGCGGCTTCGGCGCGTTTACGCTCGCGCAGGAACTGGAAGAACTCCACGCCCTCGCGCAGCCGGCGCTTCATGACCTGACGGTCGCCGATCATGCCGCCGAGGAGCGAGAACATTTTGCGCGGGCGGAAGTAGAACTTCCGGTAGAACGCGTCGACCGATTCGAACATCATCGTCGAGTCGAGGCCCGGATACTGGAGCGCCGCGTGCTGCACCCCGTGCGTGTCGACCAAGTCGCTGCTCTGCGCCTCGAGCCAGCCGTTCTCCTGAGCCTGTTTGTAGAGATAGGTTCCCGGGTACGGCGCGGCCAGCGATACTTGGATCGTTTCCGGATCCATCTCGCAGGCGAAGTTTATCGTCTCTTGGATCGTCTCCGGCGTTTCGCCCGGCATTCCTAGAATGAAGGTGCCGTGCACCTTGATGCCGAGCTCGCGGCAGTCTTTGGAGAAGCGACGGATGATGTCGATGCGCGTGCCCTTCTTCATGTTGTTGAGCACTTGCTGGTTGCCCGACTCGTAGCCTACGAGCAGCAGCCGCAGGCCGTTGGCGCGCATGATCTCCAGCGTCGAGCGCGGTACGTTCGGCTTGGCGTTGCACGACCAGGTGATGCCGATGCGCCCCAGGCGCCGGGCGATCTCTTCAACGCGCGGCCCGTTGTCGGTTAGCGTGTCATCGTCGAAGAAGTACTCGCGTACTTCCGGAAATAGCTGTTTGGCGCGCCTCATCTCGGCTTCGACACTCTCAACGCTGCGCACGCGGTAGAGGTGGCCGCCGATCGTCTGCGGCCACAAACAGAAGGTACACTTCGACTTGCAGCCGCGCCCGGTGTAGAGCGACAGATACGGATGCTTTAGGTAGCCGTTGAAGTAGTTGGGGATCGTTAGATCGCGGCGGTAAACGTCGAGCACCGACGGAAACGCGTCCATGTCGGTGATGATCGGACGCTCGGGCGTGCGAACGATGCTGCCGTTCTCGCGGTAAGCCAAGCCGTCGATCTCGCTCAGCGGCTTGCCGGCGGCGACGTCAACGCATGTATAATCGAACTCGCCGACGCTCACCCAGTCGACCGCGGGCGCACCGCGCAGCGATTGCTCGGGCAACACGCCGACGTGCGCCCCGACCATGCCGATCAAAACGTCGGGATTCTCTTCCTTTAGACGCGCGGCGAAGCGCGCGTCGTTGTTGAACGACGGCGTGCTCGTGTGCATGACGATCGAATCGTACTCTTTCGCCAGCGGCGCGACCTGATCGACGGACAGATCGTCGGGCGGCGCGTCGATGAGCTTGCTTCCCGGTACCATCGCCGCCGGCTGTGCCAGCCAGGTGGGGTACCAAAACGAGCGCACCTCGCGGCGGCACTGGTAACGCGACCCTGCACCGCCGTCGTAGCCTTCGAAAGTGGGCGGATTCAGGAACAGGGTCTTACGCGCGTCAGGCATTCAGTCGTTATCCTCCGGCCTCCACGGTTTTCTGCGTGGCCTGCAAAGCCTTCTGCCGGAAGGAGGTGCCTCTCGGATTAGGCGCCGGGACCGATGCCGATTCGGTCGAGCTTTACGCCGTTGGTTTCAATGCGAAAGAGCCACGTCACCAGTGCGCCCAGCAACGAAGCCACGATGAGCAAGCCGAGCAGCGCGCGCGTTCCGATGCCGGTAAGGAGTATCGGGAAAAGAAAGGCCGTAAGTACCGCGCCCAGCTTGGCAAATGCCGCGGCAAAGCCGGCTCCAACACCGCGGATCGGCGTCGGGAAGACTTCGCCGGCAAGCAGGTACGTTTGCGCGTTGGGCCCGAGGTTGGTCATGAAGTCGAAGAGCATGAAGCCGGCAAAGATCAGCGCGATCTGCGTGTGGCCGGCGAAGCTCGTCGAGAGCGCCGCCAAAAATAGGCCGGCGGCGCAGCCGATAAAGCCGGCGATCTGCAGTTTGATGCGCCCGACGCGATCGGCGAGCAGCACCGCGCAGAGAATTCCCAAGATCAGCAGCGAGCTAATCGCTGCCGAACCCTTCGCCGCGAGAATGTCGTCGGTAATGATGTCGGCCGTGCTGCGCACGTGATCGATCGGCGAACCGAAAGCGACGGCGAGAATCGTCGGCGTAAAGATGCCGATGCCATAGGTCGCCAGATCTTGTAAGAACCACGGGACCGAGGCCAGGATCGTGGCGCGCCGATTGTGCGGATCGCTGAAGAGCGCCGCCAGGCGCGAGCCACGGTGCAAGTCGAGATGCCGTTCGTGCGGCACCTCCAAGGCGACGCTGCTCGGGTAGCGCGGTTGACGCAGCAGTAATCGGGAAACGGCGCGTTCGGCCGGGAGCAACTCGCCGCGCGACCACAACCAGTTGGCGCTTTCGATGATCGAGAATCGTCCGATCGTGACCGCGATCGCCGGAATCAGCGCCGTAGCGAACATCCATCGCCAGGCTTCGATCGTCGGATTGTGGCGCAGCACGAGAAAACCAACCCCGGTGCCGGCCAGCGCGCCGACGGCTTGAAACGCGAAGGCACCCAGCACCAGCCGTCCACGGCTCGTGCTGGCGATGTTCTCGGAGATGATCAGATGCGCCGTCGGATAGTCGCATCCCAGCGCCAGCCCGAGTCCGAAGAGCGAGCAGATCAGCACGACGACGTTGTTCGCCAGCGTTACCATCGTCAGGAACACGACGAAGATAATCATCTCGACGACGAACATGCGCTTGCGCCCGAAATGATCGGCCAGACCACCGAGGACGATGGCGCCGATGAGGATGCCGAAGAGCGTTGCCGCAGTGACCAGGCCGTTCTGCGCCGCACCGATGCCAAACTCGCGTGAGATCAACGGAAGCGCGACGCCGGTCATGAAAACGACGAAACCTTCGAAGAACTTACCAGCGGCGGCGAGGCTCCAAATGCGCCATTGCATCGCCGTCATCGGCGCCGTGGAAACTGCGGTGCCGTCGGCCCACGCCGGCTGCTCGTCGATGTAGTCTTGTACCGATGGCACGAGCCGAGCGTTCGGTAGGCTCCGCACACGAGCCTGGCGCGAACGCTTCGCCTACATCGCGCTCAGTGCGGAACGCACGTTAGGGAAGCGGCGGAACCCGGAGTACCGCATCGTTACCGTACCCGAGCCCGCAAAAAGGGCATAGCTGCCGCTGTACTGATGAACCTCTTGCGTAACGGCCCAGTATCCGAGCAGCACTTGAGAACGCCGGTCGTTGATTTCGCCGGACTTCGCGTGCGGCGGTAGGAGGTTCGGGTGATAGGTATATGCGACCACGTTGCCGGCGCCGTCGTAAGTGAACGTACCGCTGCCATGTCCCTGATCGTTCACGCTCGAGCTAAAGGCGATCGTTTGAGCGCCTGCACTTCGATAGCTGTACGCGCCGAAGTTGCGCGGATCGAAAGGCGGCGCGAAGGCCCTCCCGGGCTGTGGGTGCCCCCAGGCCTGCTCCGCGGCGGTACGGTCCGCAGTCGAGGCCGGTTTTCCGTCGATCGTGTAGTTCAGAATACGCACTTTAACGACGGTTCCGTTGTTGTAGACGCCCTCCAGCGCCAGCTCTTCATGACGGCGCCGGAAGCCGGCATGCACGTCAAAGGTCCGCTGCATGCGAAATCCGACCACGCCGTGCGAGGTCGCCCGATAGCGTTGCGCCACCTGCGTCAAAGCAGGTGGCGCATCGGTGGTCACGCTCATTTAGGGCCGAAGAACGACGCGATTCGCGATGAACGTTCCGTTGCTGTAGTAGCCTACCAGGGCCACGTGCTCGCCGGGTGACGGCGTCGCGCCGGTCGGTCGAATCACGGTACCGTTCTTGAGGTCGACGGTCTGCACGTTGCCGTTGCGCCGCATGACGGTCAAGCGATATGGCGTGAAGTTCGCGACGGTCCCCAGCATCACGTGGTGCTTATCGTAGTGATTCTGATTCCATTCCGGCTGCCACGTGTCGTACATCGGCTCGCCGTTCGGACCGTAGCCATAGTCCTGGGCCGACGAGGGCAGCGGGGCCGCGGCGCCGGCCAGCATGAGGGCTGCTGCCGTCACGGATAACATTGCTGCGTAGAATTTCACGGTAGTAGAACTCCTTTTGCGAGGTTTGAAAAGCGGCGTGTTTTTCATACCCCTGGAGTTCGGAGCTCTAACTGCCGAATCGAGGGAGCGGTGCGATGCTCACCCGATTCTAAGAGGCATTCCCCACGTACATATAGTGGTCGGGAAGATCCAGCGTGAAGATACGGTTCTGCCAAAACGAGTTACCGACCGTACAGTCGTAAATAACGTTGGCAAACGTAACGGCCGGCTGCTGAATCATCGAGCCCGGGTCGCCTTGCAATGCGATCGACGTCAGGTGCGCGGCGACCTTATCGCCGGCCGGCAGCGTGACGCCGAGACGATGTGCCAGCGTCTTATCGATGGTTATGCCCGCTGCGCCGGTGTCGATCTCGCATAGCCCCGACTGGCCGTTGCCGAAATCGAAGCGCGCGAAGAGCCCCAGTGCGATTCCCAAATCGTCTTGCAGGATCAGCGGAACGCGAGTTCCGGCGCGCGCGCGTTCGGGAAACGTCTGCGCATCCTCGATAATCAGGTTGTGGTTTCGAAAATCGAAGGTCGCCGTAATATTGCGAAAGGCGGTCGCCGCGATCAGGCCTTGTACGCCCATCGTGTCGAGTCCGTTCCAAATGCCGACGTGCGGTGCGTCGAAGACGACGTTGCCGGACGTCAGCGAGTTGACCGTGCCGACCGGGAGATCGACGCGATCGCCGCTGAGACGCAGGCTAACGTATTTGCCGCTCACCACGACGTAGCGCGCGCCGAGCGCCGAGGAGAGCACGTCGACGCCGGCACCGGTATCGACGAGCATTGGAACGGGGGCGGCGCCGTTGACCGACGCCTGAATTTGCACCAGGCTGCCGCTGCCGTCGGTGAAGGGAATGGTATCGACTGCGCGAGCCGCGGGCGACGATGCGCAGATCGCCGCCGCTGACAGTAAAGCAGCGGCGGCGATCCCCGATTTATGCACGGAGGTTTTAAAAGGCTCCGATGCCGTTGGGCGTACCGAGCCCCGTGGGACCATCCCAGCCGGCTCCGGCCTTGCAGAGCGGTGCTCCGCAGTTGCCGTTACTTCCCGAGGTAACGTCGTTCAGACTCGACGTGTGCGAGTACAGATTACCCGGGTTGTTCGTGCTGGTGTTGCCCGCGAGCGCGAAGACCGAAGCCGTGATCGGCGTTGCCACCGACGTGCCGCCGAATACCAGCCATCCCGACTCATGATACGAATCGTAGACCGCGACGCCGGTGCTCGGATTGGCGACGGCCGACGAATCGGCTTCTGCGCGCTTGGTGCAGCCGGTGCTCAGCCCGCTTTGGAAGCTGGGCTTCGAGTAGACGCGGCTGCAACCGCTGCCGGCTCCAGACCACGCCGATTCGGTACGCGGCGAGATCTTGGTCAGGCTGGTTCCGCCGACGCCGATAACGGCAGGCAGAATCGCCGGCCACTGCGCGGTACGATTATATCCGCTGTCGCCGGTTGCCGCGGTGATCGCCACGCCCGGGACGTTGTAGTAGCTGTCGTATGCAGTAGAGCCTTCATTGCCGCTCCAGCTGTTGCTCACGTAGTTGGCGTGGGCGGTGGCATACTTCTCGGCGGTCGTCAGACTGCTGGTCGTTGCCGAGGCTGCTTCGACCAAGATGATGTGACAGTTGGGGCAGATTGCCGACACCATGTCGACGTCGAGCGACTCTTCTTCCGCCCAGCCCGCGTTTGCAGTGCTGCCTTGCTTGACTTTGCTAAAGCATCCGTTGGCCGTCGTACAAGCGGACAAGCCGTATTGCGAGCGATACACACCGAGATCCGTCTCGGCATTGGGATCGTCGTACGCATCGACGATAGCCACCGTCTGGCCGCCGCCGTTCTGCGAGCTATAGCTCGTAAGGTTATACGCAGTTTGAAGATCCGAAGGGCCGTAGCCGGAAGGCGTCGCCGGGCGAAGCATGCCTTTGATGTCCGTGCGGACCAAGGCTAAGCAACGGGCCGAACCTGCGGGAGCCGGACCGCAAACCGATACGGCGGGACCCGCGGAGGGCCACAATCCAAGTTGTGCCGCAGTCGGATGTAACGACCGCGCCGCAGAGGCTCCGGAACCGCTCGCTCCGGACCCGCCCGGCAGCGACCCCGTGGTACCGCTGCACGCCGTGAGAGCAGTAACCAGAGTGAGTGAGAGTAGAGTAGAAATACGCATGGTATACAAAGCTCCTTTCGCAGCCGGAAATGCGACAATCGTCGCTATTTTCCCTGCGCGCAAAGTCGCAGATTCGGCAGGCTGCGGGGATGCCGAAGGCGCATTGGCACAGAGCTTGCCCGTATCGATTTGAGGAGGATACACGTGGGAAAATCTCGTGCGTTCATCGCACTCGCGGCCGCCGTTGCCATCGCCGGCTGCAATAGCACCAGCACGACGCCGATCGGGCCGACGCCCGCACCGACGCACAAGATTCAGCACGTCATCATTCTGCTGCAGGAAAACCGCAGCTTCGATAACCTTTTCGCCGGATT
>Ga0265338_10000695_pt1 | contig 57821 bp, 46 predicted proteins | sample 42126metaG_FD_193579 | JGI IMG/M metagenome (GOLD analysis project Ga0265338, IMG submission 193579) | Rhizosphere microbial communities from Carex aquatilis grown in University of Washington, Seatle, WA, United States - 4-21-26 metaG | ecosystem: Host-associated > Plants > Roots > Rhizosphere... | reverse complement strand
GTGGAACCGTGACCGATGGCTGCCAGACCGAGCTGAAACGATTGGTTTTTTGTTCCTGTCCGTCAATGCGCACGGATTCGATCATGACCAGCGGCGGTTGTTGGTTGGTTTTGATGTCCGCGAGGTTCACCCACACCACGCCCTCGGTGGTGGGAAACCATAGCCGGCCCTCCGGGGTGCGACAGGCGGCCGGCTGTGACCCGGCCGAACATTCGCGCGTTGGCAATCCGTCGGTTTCAACATAGGTCCGGCAGGAAACCAGATTTCCCCTCCCGGGAACAAAACGGTTGAGCAAATCCTTTTTTATTCGCATCAGGCCCGCGTTGGAGCCGATCCACAAATAACCCTGGTCGTCTTCGATGAGGTAATCAATGCTGTTGCTGGCCAGGCCGTCGTCCGTGGAATAGCCGGTCCACTTTCCCTGGTGAAAACGGGCGAGGCCATGACCGGCGGTGCCCACCCACAGGACGCCCGCCGGGTCCAGGTAAAGACAGGAGATATCGTTGCCAGGCAGTCCGTTTTCCATTGCCGGATAGGGAAGAAATTTTCCGGCCGCGAAAAAGTCCAACCCGCGGTTCTCCGTGCCGATCCAGAGATTTCCTGCGGCGTCCTCCGCAATGGCGCGTACGATATTTTCCGCGAGGCCATCGCGGGTGGTATAGAGCTTCCACCCCTGTCCGTTCCAGCACGCCAGGCCATTCCGGGTGCCCGCCCACAATTGTCCCAGGTGATCTTCAAACAGGGCAAAGATTTGTCGTCCGGGAATTTCAGCGCCGGCGGCCGGTTCAAAATGATTGGTTTGAAACCGGAAAAGCCCTTCCCCCCGGGTGCCGGCCCAGACTTGTTGGCTGTGATCTACCAGGACCGTCCAGGCATTCGAACCCCGTCCGACGCCGAAATCCTGCGCCCGATTGGTCGTCCAATAAGTCACACCCTGGGCATTAAACGCCGCCCACAAACCACGCTGCGCATCCCGGGACAGGGATTGCGCCGCCCACGGATGGAGCTTCGCGGGAGGAGTGAAGATCTTCCGCTTGATCCGGTTCAGGCCTTTGCCATCCGTCCCGACCCAAAGATTTCCCTGCTGATCCAGGCAGAGCGAGAGGACAAAGGCGGACGACATCCCCTGCTCCTTGGAAACCTGTTGATAGCTGCCATCGGGCCCATACCAGAAAACGCCCGCGCCATGCGTGCCCACAATCAGGTTTCCGTCCGGGTCTTCGCAGGCGGCTTTGATGACGGAGCTGCCCCACGGGTAGGCGCCGAAATCTTTTTCCAGCCCGCCGGACTGCCATTTTTGGACCCGACCGTTCATCAACCGCCACAGCCCGCCGTTTCGGCCGGACAGAATGAAATCCAGCCTTTCGGCCGGCACCGATTGGTCCACGACAATCGCCTGGGGATTGAAATTCTCCGGGCGGAGGGAAAACATGCCGCCGACGTCCGCGATCCACAGCGCGCCGGATTTTTCCGCCGCAATCATCCGGCAAATCGGGGGGGTGGGAAAATTAAAGCTCAACGTCTCCATTTTCTCCTTTTGATAACGAGCCAGATGCGAATCCGCCGTGTAAAACCATACGGTGCCGGAGGCGTCTTCGCAGGCGGAGGTCAATTTGCCTTCCTGACCCGGGCGCCCGAGGTCAAAACTTTTGACTTTGCCGTCCTGCACCAGCGCCACCCCGGCCGTTTCTGTCCCGATCCAAAGGTTCGTCCGGCGGTCTTCAAACAAAAACACAATCTTGTCACTGTTCAGCCCGGGGGTGTTGAATTCGTTGAAAACGGTGAATTGTTTGCCGTCAAAACGCGCCAGGCCGTTTAGGGTTCCAAGCCACAGGTAGCCGTCCCGGGTCTGAATCGCGGAAATGACGGCGTTTTCCGGCAGCCCTTCTTTGCTGGTCCAGACATCCACAATGAACGGGGAACCGGACGGGCTCGCGGCACCCGCCGGCCACGGGGCCAGGCAGGAACCCACGCACAGCAACAACCCTGCGAGCGCCAGCTTCCAGCCGTTGATCCACATATTCAGTGGTCCGGATGATCCGGACCGGGGGTAAAGATGTTGGAAAAAAGACACGAACCCAATCCCGAAGATGGAAATTATTTTTCCAAAATCACTTGCCAAGTCGCCGCCAGGGATTAGGTTGACCCTGCCCGATGAGAACCGGGCGCCTTGGCGGGTGCGGGCGACTTAAAATCGTGTGTAGTCGTCCCACCCGCCGAATTCATGGGACTCCCCGGCGGGTTCCAGTCCATCTCACCCGCCCGCTCCGGAAAGTTTGCCGCTTGACTCGATTCCAGGGCTGATTAGCATCTCCACCCATCCCATATTTAGACCATCGGGAAGTTCATCCTATGAAAAGAATCCTTTGGGCTTCGACATTGGCGTTGATGTGCATTCTGGTTACGGGTTGTGCTTCAATTGTGGATGGAGGTGATAAAACCATTCGCATTGACTCGAACCCTTCCGGAGCAAGTTTTGTCGTCTATGACTCCAGGGATAAGCGGGTCGGTTCCGGAATCACGCCCGCCGAGGCGGGACTCAAACGAAACCACGGCTATTTCACCGGGGAAAAATACAAATTGATTTTTGAAGCGCCGGGTTATTATTCGGGCGAAATGTATGTTCAATCCACGTTGGATGGGTGGTATTTTGGGAACCTCGTTTTCGGAGGATTGATTGGCTTTCTGATTGTGGATCCGGCCACTGGGGACATGTACACGCTGGCCCCCCGGAAACTCAACTACACCCTGCTCTCGACCAATCTGAATTTAGGCCCGGAAGAACTCCAGGCGGCGCAACTCAAGGCCAACCCGCCTAAAACGTATCCGGCATCCACCAACCGGGCCGCGATTAAAAGATGATTTCCGGCGATAGCCAGGCACGGCGGGACATCGGAGCCCGCTGTGCCTGGTTTGCCCATTTCGTCGCGCCGACAATCACTCGCTGATGGTAATTTTACGCGGCTTGACCTGCTCGGATCTCGGCAGGGTGAGCGTCAGCAGTCCCTGGTCTATCTTGGCCGAGATTTTGTCCGTATCAATTGCCGGGTCGAGTTCAAATACGCGCCGGTAATCCGCCACGGAACGTTCGCGAAACAACAACTCGCCGTTCTCCGGTTCTGCCGCGCGCCGTCCTACGATGGTGATTTCGTTGCCTTCCAGCGTGATTTCCAGGCCGGCCTTGTTCACGCCCGGCATTTCCGCCTCCAGGGCGTAACCGTCCGGGGTTTCAAAGATGTTCACCATCGGCGCCGCGAATTCCTGGGGCCGCGTCCGTTCAACGGCCGGTTTTGGTTCTGCTGCTATCGTTGCTTTCATGATTTTTTCCTTTGGTTGGAATGTGGGTCGGGGGGCGATGGGAACATCGCACCCCGGCCGTTTAATTCACGTTCACGTCAATTTGTTTCGGTTTCGCCGCCTCGGTTTTCGGGAGTGTGACGGTCAGAACGCCGTTCTGGTATTGAGCTTTGACCTTTTCCGCCGCCACCGGCGCAGGCAATGTCACCGTGCGCAGGAATTTGCCAAAGAAACGTTCGGTCCGGTAAACCTCAGCTTCCTCGTGTTTCTTTACCGCCTGGCGCTCGCCGGAGATGCTCAATGCGCCGTCGTGCAACGAAACGTCAATTTCCTCCCGCTTCATGCCGGGCAGCTCAGCTCGGACCACAAAGCTGTCCTTGTCCTCATGAACGTCGAGTGCCGGGGTCCAGCCGCTCAACAGTTGTGGAGTGCGGGCCAGTTCCGTCCAGGGCGATTCAAACAGCCGGTCCAGTTCATCGCGCAAACTCGACAGCCGGCCAAAACCCGCCCAAGCCAGATCAGGCCTTTGATATCGTATCAAATTCATATAATTATCCTTTTGTTAATTGTTCAAGTCCCTTCAGCTTCAAAAATGCCAAGTCATCGAAAAACTGTTAAAGTGCTTTAAACCAATAATTTATAATTCATCCGGTCGATAATTTGATGGGCAATCGAGGGTCAAAATGGCTCAGGTCGTGTGTCGTGCGAGCTGAGTTTGTGCCGTAATTGCACTCGCATCGGCTCTGGATCCAAAGACAAAAAACCCCAAGCCGTTTGGCTTGGGGTGGTGACGGAAAATTTGAGTTGAGTTTAGTCAAATGCATGACCGGCGCAGCAAAGCACGTCTTTGATTTTATGGCGGACGAGCTCCTTCACTTTTTTGCGGGCGGGGCCGAGGAATTTGCGGGGATCGAATTCCTTCGGATTTTCGGCGAAGACTTTACGGATGGCGGCGGTCATGGCCAGGCGCAGGTCAGTGTCAATATTCACCTTGGTGCAGCCGGTGCGGCGCGCGACTTCGATGTCCGCTTCCGGCACCCCGGCGGTGTCGGTGCCCATTTTACCGCCATATTTATTGATTTCCTCGGCCAGTTCCTTCGGCACGCTTGAGGCGCCGTGCAGTACCAGGGGATAATCGCCCATGCCGGCGTCCAACAGCGCTTTTTTGATGAGCTTGAGCCGTTCGAGATCCAGATGCTGCTCGCCCTTGAATTTGTATGCGCCGTGCGAATTGCCAATGGCCACGGCCAACGAGTCGCAACCGGATTCCCGAACAAATTTCACGGCTTCATCCGGTTCCGTGTAATGGCCGCTGGTGGAATGGGCGCCCCCCTCTTCGCCTTCGTCGAATTGCGCCCCGACGAGGTGGCCGAGTTCGGATTCGACCACGCAATTATGCTTGTGGGCGTATTCCACGACTTTGCGGGTGATTTCGACGTTTTTCTCAAACGGCTCGTGGCTGGCGTCAATCATCACGCTGGTGAAACCTTCGTCAATGCATTCCTTGCACAGATCAAACGAGTCGCCGTGGTCGAGGTGAACCGCGATGGGGATGGTGGACAGGGTGACGGCGGCCTCGATCAATTTTTTGAGATAAACTGGATTGGCGTATTGGCGGGCGCCCTTGGAAATCTGGAGCATCACCGGCGCTTTTTCCTCTTCGCACGCCTCAATGATGGCCTGCAACAGTTCCATGTTGTTGACGTTGAATGCGCCGAGCGCATATTTACCCTTCAACGCCTTGGCAAACAGCTCTTTGGTATGTGTCAGTGGCATAAGGTTTCAATTTTAATCATCTATTCCAACCGCCAGGATTTCCCCGGCCGGTTGGAATAATAAAGTGACTTTTTTGAAAGGAAACAAAAAACGCGGCCGCCGACCAACCCGCCTTTGCCAAAATTTGGCAATAAATTGCTTTGCGATTGGGCGGGTTTGCGCGAAAAGAAGCGCGTGCAGACGCGCTTTCTCCTCGGTCCGGCCGGCAGCGGCAAGACCTTTCGCTGCCTGGCCGAAATCCGTGCCGCTTTGCGGGAGGGTGCCCAAAGCCCGCTTGCCGCGCCGGAGCAACGCGAAGGCGGGCCGCTAATCCTGCTGGCTCCCAAGCAAGCGACGTTTCAACTCGAACGCCAGTTACTGGCGGAGGCCGGGCTGCCCGGCTACACGCGCCTGAACATTTTTTCGTTCGAACGACTTGCCCGGTTTGTCCTCGCTGCGCTGGCCGTGCCGCCGCCGGCGGGATTGCTCGCCGAGGCCGGCCGCCTGATGGTGCTGCGGGCGTTGCTGCTGCGACACGAGGGTGAACTGAAGCTGTTTCGTTCCAGCGCGCGCCGTCCCGGCTTTGCCGGCCAACTGGGCCAGCTGCTCGGGGAACTCCAACAACATCAATTCACGCCCGACCGACTCGGGGCCCTGGCCCGGCGCACCGGCCTGCGCCGCGAGTTGCAGCATAAGCTCCACGATCTCGCCCTCCTGCTCGAGGCCTACACGAACTGGCTCGCGGAACACGAATTGCAGGACGGAAACCGCCTCCTGGCGGCGGCGACGGAAAGTCTGAAGGCCGCGGCCCAAAGTCCCAAGGCAGCCGGCCGGCTGGAGGCTTTGCCATCTGCGCTGCAAATCGCCGGCTTGTGGCTCGACGGTTTTGCCGAAATGACGCCGCAGGAGCTGGATTTGCTCGCCGCCTTGCTGCCGTATTGCGGCCGCGCGACATTGGCGTTCTGTCTCGAAAGCGAACCCGAAGCCGGAACTTCCTGGTTATCCATCTGGTCGGCCATCGGCAAAACCTTCGAGCAGTGCCGCCAGCGCATCAGCCATTTGCCGGGCGGCCGGATCAGCGTCGAAACGCTCGAACGCCACCCCCGGGAAAGCCGGTTTGCCAGGAATCCGGCCTTGTTACATCTGGAGCAGAGCTGGTCGGAGCCGACTCAAAGCCCAAAGCTCAAAACGCAGAATTCCGTCCGCGTGGTCGCCTGCGCCCAGGCCGAAGCGGAGGTGGCCCTGGCGGCGCGCGAAATCCTGAAATTCGTCCGGGGCGGCGGGCGGTTTCGCGATGCGGCCGTGCTGGTGCGGAATCTGGACGGTTATCACCGGCCGCTGGCCCGCGGGTTTCGCCGCTACGGGATTCCTTGCTTTCTTGACCGGCGCGAATCGGTGGCCCACCACCCGCTGGCCGAACTGACCCGCAATGCGCTCCGCACGGTCGCTTTCGACTGGGCGCCGGATGACTGGTTTGCCGCACTCAAGGCCGGTTTTTCCTCCGCGGACGAAACCGGGATTGACCGGCTCGAAAATGAAGCGCTGGCCCGCGGCTGGCGTGGTGCCCGATGGCGGGAGCCGCTGCAAATGGATGACGATCCCGCGGCGGCCGCATTCCTCGAACGGCTGCGCCAGGACATCCTGCCCCCGTTTGAAAATTTCGCCGCGCAACTCGCGCGCTGGAAAAATAAGCCGACAGGCTCTCAACTGGCGGATGCCCTGCGCGAATTATGGGCCGAGATGAAAGTCGAACAAACCCTGGAACACTGGAGCCTGGCCGATCCGGAAAAATCGGCAACCGGTCCCGCAATGCGGGAGCAATCGACCATCCATTCGACCGTTTGGGGACAGATGAACGCCTGGCTGGACGATGTGGCGCTGGCGTTTGCGGACGAGGCACTGCCCGTGCGCGAATGGTTGCCGGTTTTGGAAGCGGGCCTGGCCAACCTGACCGTCGGCGTCATCCCGCCGGCGCTCGATCAGGTGCTCATCGGCGCCATTGACCGGGCACGCAATCCCGACCTGAAACTGGTGCTGGTGCTCGGCCTCAATGAATCGGTCTTTCCGGCCGCGCCTGCTCCGCCGCCGATTCTGACGGATGCCGACCAGGATGAGCTGGGCCCGGGCGCCTTCACCGCCGGTCCCGGCCTGCGCGAGCGCCTGGCGCGCGAACGCTATCTCGGGTACATCGCCTGCACGCGTGCCAGTGAAAAACTCGTCGTGACTTTTTCCCGGCACGATGCCGACGGCAAGGCCCTGAATCCATCGCCGTTCATCGCGCATTTGCGCCGGATTTTCCCCGGGCTCGAAATTGAAGAATTCAACGGAAACGTGAAACCGGATGAAGCCGAACACGCCAACGAACTCATCGCTCCGCTCGTCGAAATTCAAAATTTCGTGGCCGCCGGGGTGACGAGGCTCAAATCAAAAGCAAGTCAGGGCTTCCTCCCCGGTCTTCAGCCCCGGACCACGACCCGGCAGGCATCGGCGGCCACGGATGACAATTGGCGGGACCTGCTGGCGTTGCCCGCGCTGAAATCGCTGGCGGAAACATTGGCCGCCCTGCGCGAACCGGACCCGGCGGAAGGTTTGTCGCCTGCGCTCGCGGAATAACTTTTTGGCCCGACCCTGTCTTCCTCGGTGAGCCGGCTGGAAAGATTCGCCGAGTGTCCCTTCCGGTTTTTCGTCCATTCCGGTCTCCGGGCGGAGGAACGGAAGGTATTTGAACTGGACGCGCGCGAACAGGGCAGTTTCCAGCATGAAATCCTGAAAATGTTCCACGAGCAATTGAAAGGGGAAAACAAACGCTGGCGCGACCTGGTGCCGGCGAACGCGCGTGACCGGGTGGGCCGGATCGCCGCCACGCTGGCGGTGAACTACCGCGATGGCCTGATGCACACGGACGAGGCCAGCCGCTTCACCGCGCGCCGGTTGACGGAATCAGTGCAGGATTTCATTGAAACGCTGGTGACGTGGATGCGCGGGCAATACGAATTCGATCCGGCCGCCGCCGAATTCGAATTCGGTTTCGGCGCCGGCGGCGCGCCGGCGTGGGAAATGGATCTGGGCCGGGGCCGCCGCCTGGCGCTCCGGGGCCGGATCGACCGCATTGACTTGTGGCGCGAGACCGGCGACCGGGCCTGGTGCGTGGTGATGGACTACAAATCCGGCCGGCGGAAGCTCGACAAAATCCTGGTCGAACATGGCGTTCAACTGCAATTGCTGGCGTATCTGGCGGCCATACGCCAATGGCCGGATCCCCGCGCCTGGTTGGGGGTGCCGGACGTAACTCCCGTGGGTGTCTTTTACGTGAACCTGCGCGGGCAGTATGAGCGTGGCCGGACGCGCGACGAGGTGCTGGCGGACATCGACACCGCGCGCAAACACGCGTATCGCCACACCGGGCGTTTCGCTGCCGATGCCTTGTCCCGGCTCGACCGCGTGAGGGCCGCGGACCAGTTCAATTACCGGTTGAACCAGGATGGGAAGCTGCGGGCGGGTTCCGTGGAAGCGCTGCCCCGGGTGGAATTCGAAACGTTACTTTACCGCGTTGAGACGCAGTTGCGGGAAATGGGCCGGGCAATTTTTTCCGGTGCGGCCCGGGTGGACCCGTACCGCAAAGGCCGCGAGACGCCATGCGAATTTTGCGATTACCGCGCCGTCTGTCGGATTGATCCCTGGACGCACTCGTATCGGGTGCTGCGTACGATGGAACCCTCGTCCTCGCCGGCGAAATCGATCAAGGACGTGGACGCCACGGCCGATTCAAGCCGGCAACCGCCGCTTTGAACTCAGGGCCGCGCGGAAAATCCTGAGCCGGTCAAAATCACAGGCGCCGCCCAGCGATTCAAACACGGCCACGAGATTACCCGCCCCGTTTCTTTCGAACGCCAACGCGATCTTCTGCCGCTCCATGTCGGTGAAGAAGCGTTTCAATTCTACCGTTTCGCCGCGCTCGATCGCCTCCACCAGGTGCCCGTGGATGGTGCCGACCGTCAAATCCCGTTCCTGCGCGATTTGTTCGACGGACTGCCCGGATTGAAAGCGGCGCAAGGTGTCCCAGGCCGAATCCCCCAGGGCGCTGCGGACGGGCCGGGCCGGCGCGGCGAAGGAATCGTCGGCGAAAATCTGGCGCGGATGGGTTTGCAGGTGGCCGGCGATTTCGGCGAGAAATACGCTGCCAAACTCTCGCAACTTTTTCTCCCCGACGCCGCTGATGCGGGCAAATTCGCGTTCGCCGGCCGGGCAATGGCGAGCCATCTGGCGCAAGGCCACATCGGAAAAAACGATGTAGGCCGGGACATCACGCTCGTCGGCCAGTTTTTTCCGCAGCTGCCGCAGCCGGTCGAACAGGACTTCGTCGCAGGCGATCTCACCGACCGCGCGAATTTTTGTCTCCGGCGCGGTGACGGGTTTGGTGAGGGTCACTTTCCGGCGTTGCCGGAGTGCGGCCAGCCCATTGTCCGTCAGTTCGAGCACGCTGAATTTTTCCGCCGTTTGCCGCAAATGGCCCAGCCGGATCAACTCCCGGCCAAAGGCCGCCCATTCCGACCGGCTGTGTTCCCGGCCGATGCCATAGGTTGAAAGTCGCTCGTGGTTCCATTTGCGGATCTTTTCCGTGTCCGCGCCGGTCAGGACCTCGATGACGTGATTCATGCCGACCCCGAACCGGGCGTTTTCGCGGATGCGGTAAACGCAGGAGAGAAACTTTTGCGCGGCGACCGTGCCATCGAAGGTCGCACGCGGCGAAAGGCAGTTGTCGCACGCGCCGCAGTTCTCTTGTTCCGCAGCAGCCGACGTAAGTCGGCTCTGACTTTTGATTTCGTGAGGAGAAGTTTGAGCGGACTCATGTCCGCTGCTACGGACAAGGGGAAACGTTTCTCCGAAATACGCCAGCAATTCACGTCTGCGGCAACCGGCGCATTCCGCATAATGCACCATCTGTTGCAACTGTTCGCGCGCGACCTGCTGTTCCTGCCGGTCCGGCTTTTCATCAATGAACTGGGTTTGCTTCACCACGTCGCCGGCGCTGAAGAGCAGTACGCATTCGCCCGGCAGTCCGTCCCGGCCCGCGCGCCCGGTCTCCTGGTAATAACCCTCGATATTTTTCGGCAGGTCGTGGTGGATGACAAAGCGCACGTTGGGCTTGTTGATACCCATGCCAAAGGCGATGGTGGCGCAAATCACACGCACTTCATCGCGCAGAAACAGTTCCTGGTGTTCGGAGCGTTCCCGGGGTGTCAATCCGGCATGGTACGGTCGGGCCGCCACGCTGTCCGCCTGCAACCGCCGCGCCACGCTTTCCGCCGTCTTGCGGGACTGGCAATAAATGATGCCGCTGTCCTTCGGTCGCGCGCGGACAAATTCCAGCGTTTGATCATACGGTTTGCTCTTGGGCAGCACGCGATAAGTCAGGTTCGGCCGGTTGAAGCTGGCGACATAGCAGCGCGGCTCGCGCAGTTTGAGCAGTTTGACGATGTCCGTCCGTACGCGTCCGGTGGCGGTGGCCGTGAGCGCCATTACGGGAACCGCGGGCAGGAGGTCGCGCAGCCCGGCGAGCTGGCGGTATTCCGGGCGAAAATCATGTCCCCATTCGCTGATGCAATGCGCCTCATCCACGGCCAGCAGGCGCACATTCCAGCGCTGCAGGTCCGCCAGGAAGCCCGAAAGCATCAGCCGTTCCGGCGCGACATAAAGCAAACGATGCTGGCCGTTGTGCAGGCCCCGCAAACGCTTGCGCGACTCCTCCGCCGGCAGCGAGGAATTCAGAAACGTCGCCGGCACGCCGCCCGCCTGCAGCCCATCCACCTGGTCTTTCATCAGCGCAATCAACGGCGACACGACGACCGTGAGCCCGTCGCTCACCAGCGCGGGGAGTTGAAAACAAAGGGACTTGCCGCCGCCGGTCGGCAGCAGCGCAAAAACGTCCCGCCCGGCCAGGGCATCGCGGATGATTTCCTCCTGCAACGGCCGGAACGAGGTGAAGCCGAAATATTGCTTGAGCAAGGACAACAACGGAGCAGCCCCGGATTTCATGGGTGCCAAAGTAGGACAAGCCACTGGCGTGTCCAGAAAGTTTTGTTCACCGGGAATCACCGGCGGACCTGACGCCTCAGTGATATTCCTGCAACGTCTTCACGCCGTACCCGTTCTGCTTTAACGCGGCAATCCCGCTCGCGGCGGCTTTCGCCCCGCTCAACGTCGTCATGATGGGCGTGCCCGTGTAAACGGCGGTGGTGCGGATTTTCACCTCGTCAGCGCGGGGCGTGGCGCCGGAAGGCGTGTTGATGACGAGCTGGATTTCTTTGTTCTTGAGCAGGTCAATGACGTTGGGCCGGCCTTCGAGCAGCTTGAGCGTGCGCTGGACCCGCAAGCCGGCTTTTTCCAGCACGGCGGCCGTGCCGCTCGTGGCTACCAGTTCAAAACCCAGGTCGACAAATTGCCGGGCCACCGCCACAACCTGCTTTTTATGCGCGTCGCTGACGCTGATAAAAATCTTTCCGCCGAGCGGCAGCGGCGAGCCGGCGGCCATCTGCGACTTGGCGTAGGCGGTGCCGCGATCGGCGTCCAGCCCCATGACCTCGCCGGTCGAGCGCATTTCGGGTGAGAGCAGGATGTCCTGCCCGTGGAAGCGGTTGAACGGAAATACGGATTCCTTGATCGCCCAGTACTTCGGCCAGATTTCCTTCGTGAAGCCGAGGTCCTTCAGGGTTTTGCCGGCCATGACCTTGGCGGCGAGCTTGGCGAGCGGGAACCCGATCGCCTTGCTCACAAACGGCACGGTGCGCGACGCGCGCGGGTTGACTTCGAGCACGAAAACCTTTTCGTCCTTCACGGCGTATTGCACGTTCATCAGGCCGATGACCTGCAACTCGCGCGCCATGGCGTGGGTGTGCTCGCGGATGGTGGCGATGACCTTTTTGGACAGCGTGTGCGGCGGCAGCACCATGGCGGCGTCGCCGGAATGAACCCCGGCGAATTCGATATGCTCCAGCATGCCGCCGATGACGATGTGGCCGTCGTCTGGATTTTTAAAGCGGCCGACGTCCGCAATGCAATCCACGTCCACTTCCGTCGCGTCCTCCAGGAATTTGTCTACCAGCACCGGCCGTTCGGGCGAGGCCTCGACGGCAAAACGCATGTAATGCTGGAGTTCCGCGTCGGAATAAACGATTTGCATCGCGCGTCCGCCGAGCACGAAGGACGGGCGGACGAGGACGGGGTAATCGAGTTTTTTCGCCACCGCGAGGGCCTCGGTTTCGTTGGTGGCGATGCCGTTGGGCGGCGGAGGGATGTTCAACCGGTCGAGCATGGCCGCGAAGAGTTTGCGGTCTTCGGCCATCTCGATGCTCTGCGGCGAGGTGCCGATGATGTTGACGCCGTTTTTTTGCAGGCCCAGCGCCAGGTTCAGCGGCGTCTGGCCGCCGAACTGCGCGATCGCGCCCCAGCAACCTTCGCGTTCGTAAATGTGCAGCACGTCCTCCAGCGTGAGCGGCTCGAAAAACAGCTTGTCGCTCGTGTCATAATCGGTCGAAACCGTTTCGGGATTCGAATTGACCATGATGGTCTCGAAACCGTCCTCCTTGAGCGCGAATGCCGCGTGCACGCAGCAGTAATCGAATTCAATCCCCTGGCCGATGCGGTTCGGTCCGCCGCCAAGAATCATCACTTTTTGCTTCGGCGTTTTTTTGACCTCGTCGTCACCCCGATCATAGGTCGAATAATAGTACGGCGTGTAGGCCTCGAACTCGGCGGCGCAGGTGTCCACGAGCCGGTAGCTGGGCACGAGGCCGAGCTTTTTCCGCCGGGCGCGGATTTTGTCCTCGGTGGTGCCGGTCAAATGGGCAATCTGCTGGTCGGAGAAGCCCAGACCTTTGGCCTTGGCGAGCAATTCAGAGTCAAGTGATGGCATCAGTGCGAAATCAAATTCGCGATAGTAAGCCGCAAAGTGTCCGCCATGTCCAGCGAGGAGTGGATTCGCGCTTGCTGGCGGCGCGGCTTTCCGTTACGAAAACAGCAATGAAACAATTCGGGCGCGCGCTGTTATGGCTGGTGTTGTTGGCCCCGGCGCTTGCGTTCTCCCAAGTTGATCCGAACAAGCGCGACCTGATCCAGCTCGGTTACAACCAGGCTTTCGAGGGGCATGCGCCCTATGCCGGCTATGCGTTCTATTATCACAACCAGCCGGATTTCCTGCGCACCAACCTGACGTTGCGACTGGCGGTGGCGCCGGTGTATGTGGATTCCGAGTTCGGCTTTGTCCACGGCCTGGGGCCGAACACGGATTTTGGCCTCGGCCTGGCGGGCGGCGGTTTCGCCGACAGTTACAACGAAATCGACGCCGGCACCTACCATCCCAACCAGTCCTTCGAAGGCCACGGCGCCGAAATCTCGGCCAGCGTCTACCATTTGTTCAATCCCAACGACCGGATTCCGTTGAACTTTGTTCTGCGCGGCATAGCGCATTATTCCACCTACGCCCGCTGGTCGAGCACGGATCCGGCATTTCAATTGCCGGAGGACCGTGGCGAGTTCGGCGTACGCACCGGTTTGCGCTGGGGCGGCATCGAGCCGACGCTGTTCCCGGCGCTCGCCATGGAATTGTCCGTCTGGTACGAGGGCCAGTTCCGCACCAGCTACGGGCCGTATGGTTTTAACGGCGACCGTTCCACCGAACAACAGTCGCATTTGTTTTGGACCGAAGCCGCCTTGTCGTACACGCTGCCCAAGAGTCAGCAGAATTTCTTCGTGCGCCTGCTGGCCGGCACGAGCGTGGACGCCGACCGCTTCAGTGCCTACCGGCTGGGGGGGTACCTGCCGCTCGTGTCGGAATTCCCGTTGATTCTGCCCGGCTATTATTTTCAGGAAATCAGCGCCCGCCAGTTTGTGCTGTTCAACGTGAATTACCTTTTGCCGCTCGACCGCAGCCAGCGGTGGAGCCTGGATGGGAACATGGCCACGGCGGTCGTGGATTATCTGCCCGGCACCGGGCAGCCCGGCAACTCGCTCACCGGCGTGGGCGGCGGTATCCTGTATCGCGCGCCCTCCGACCGTTTAAAAATCATGTTCGACTACGCCTATGGGGTCAATGCCGAGCGGGCGCACGGGCGCGGCGCAAGCAGCGTCGGCATCCTTTTCCAATGGAATCTGGGGAAGGTGAAGCGCGACGAGGGATTCACCCCGGCGCATCCGGACCGCTGGCGCGGCTGGCAATGGTTCATGCCCAATTAAATGGAACGCCGCGTTTTGCGGCCGGGTTTCGATTCAACTTGCGCCAAAGGCCGGCACTTGGTTTATTATAAGGACAGGCGCGCATATGGTGGAATTGGCAGACACGCTACTTTGAGGTGGTAGTGCCGAAAGGTGTGCAGGTTCAAGTCCTGCTATGCGCACCAATTTCCCTCACGTGTGGGTCTCGTCGGTGCATTTGTGCAGAAGGTGAGCTACGGCCCCTGGCAGCCAGACTCCGAATGCAATAATGACACCCAATCTTTCCTGACAATGTCGCGACCCTGCGTCTGTTCTGGTCAGAAACTGCACGAATACCAAAATTGATAAATTTTGGCTGACATTGAGATTTTCCATTTCTAATTCTGCATTTGGATAATGTAAAACCGCCGCGAAGCTTGCGGATTGACTGGGTTGGTGACGGAAAAATTGCCGTCCGCGTCACACGCGTTAGTCGCCATCGGCGTCCATTGGCTGAACGACAGGCCAGCATCCGTACTCATGAGGGTGGTGAAGGGCCGGTAAGGCTGCCCGCCGTTGCCGTTGAGGAGGAGATGATTGCCGGCCGAACTCACGGTGCCGATGATGGGCTGACGACGGGGCACGATTCGCTCAGGGTAGTAGCGGTTCGAGTAAGTACCGTCGCCTAATTCGCCGTCAGCATTGTAGCCCATACCCCACAGGCTGCCATCCGACTTGATGAAGAGACTGTGACCATATCCCGTAGCAACGGCCACCACGTTGCTGGCGGCGATTTGCAGGGGAACGTGGGTGCCGTTGTGCTCGCCGACATATGTCGGGCCAAGCCCCAGTTGGCCATAAGGGTTCTCGCCCATACCCCAGAGGCTGCCATCGGATTTGATGAAGAGGGTGAAGGTATTTCCCTCCGCCACAGCGGTGACATTGCTGGCGACGATTTCTATGGGAACATCCTGCGCAAAAGGATCGGCGTTGGGCCCAAGTTGGCCTGCCCCGTTGTTGCCCATACCCCAAAGACTGCCGTCAGATTTGATAAAGAGGCTGGCGTTGAGTCCGGCTGTTATGGCGGTAACATTTGAGGAAACGATTTCTTCATACGTTTTTTGTTGGATGATGCCGGTCGAGTACTGGGAGTTGGTATCGCCCAGTTGGCCAAAAAAGTCATAACCCATTGCCCAGAGGCTGCCACCGGGTCGGATAAAAAGGCTGTGATAGGCTCCCGCAGCAACTGCGGTAACGGCGGCGTTACTTAAAAAGGGAGTGGACAAGATGTCCTGAGGCGCGTTGGTCGTTATCGTCGTGTTGTCGCCCAGCTGACCATATTGATTCCACCCCATTGTCCAGAAGCTACTTGGACCCAGTGGCTCATGGAATTCCCCAAACAGGCTGTGAGCGTCGCCAGCCGCGATGACGGAGACCTGGCTGCTCGCGATCTCTTCAGGAAAGTATTGAGTATTGTAGGTTTTGTCGCCCAATTGGCCATCGAAGTTGCCACCCATGGCCCAAAGACTGTTGCCGGACTTGACGAAGAGACTGTGATATCCGCCAGCCGCCACCGTTCTGACACCGATGTTCAAAGCCTGCGGTACATTGACATTCGTGATGGCGGGGCCGAGGCCCAATTGCCCGTAGGTATTGCCGCCCATAACCCAAAGGCTACCTGCTGAATCGATAAAAAGAGTGTGGGAAAGCCCGCCGGAAACTTGAGTCACCGGCAGCAGCGGGGCTGGCGGGACTGATTGGATTTGGAGCCCATTGATATCGCCTTCGGCACTACCGTTTCCGGTCCAGGTAATAACCAGGTTCCCCGAACCGTCTGACATGGCCGATGTGAACTCCACATAATCAATGCCGGCGATCAATGTGCTGCTGGAGCCGTTCCACGTGCTGCCCTGCGTGTTGCCATTGACCGTAAACGAGGTGGTACGGCCTGCCCCCGGAACATCGGCGGCATTATACAGAACCAGATAATATTTTGAGTTTGCCGCGAGACCCGAGAGCGTGATGGTTTGTGGGGTGCCGCCATTATAGAGATAATCCTCCACCAGAGCGTCGTACGGAGAACCGGCAAAATGAGTAGAACCGCCAAAACTATTGGCATCGTAACCACCCCCGGAAGTGAATGTCATCTTCACCGGCGAGTTGCTGCCGTTGGCATAGATGAGCGAAACTCCAGTGCCGCTGCTGGTGTTTATTCCATTCCATTGGTCACCGGCCGTCCCCAGAACTGCCGCACCTGACATGTTCGGACCGGGATCTGGGCCACCATGACCCGCTCCATAGCTGTCGTTATTAAAATCAACATTAATTAACTGGGCCTGAACCAGACTGCTGCTAAAAATGACGATGCCTGCCGAGAAAACGCACAAAAGCCAGGATGATTTCACAGCCTTACTTGCTTGAGATTTCCCATAGGGGTTCTTGCCCACGACTGGCGTGGGCGGTTTTTTCTGATCATCCTTCATAACTTAATAAACGTTGATTTACCGGATTCGTATCACCCTCATTCATGGCTCACGGCCAACGAACCTCAAAGGTTAGCAAGCAGAGTTTATAAAATGAATTAGTAAAAATTACAAGCAGAAACGGTCAGCGGGCGGGGAGGGGGGCGCATCTCAGTTTTTTGTAGGGCGGTGTAAGCTGAGTGCGGACTGAGGCAAACACACCCGCCCGAGCAACTTCAATTCCAGGAATGGTGGTGATGGACAAAACGTTCAAAACCGTCTCCATCAACTTACCCAAGAAAACGCAATGCTCACAGGTCATAAGCATGTATAGCCAGCGGTGATCGTAAGGAAATTGGGGCGGCTATGATTATAACAGAGCCTGCGGGTTTGCGAACGGCGTAACGGCACTGAAAGTTTCAGTAAGACCTTGAGCATGCGCCTGAAACTGGTGGCGCTTCGAGAATCTGGCTCACAATTTTTTTGCCCAGGAACATTTTATAATAATACTTGATGTCAGTATTTCTAATGTATAAAATGAACGCCAATTGAGACCGGGGCCGGTCAGCCTGACGGTGGGAGGGTAGCGGTTGTGCGGAACAAGATACCTTCCGTATCAATTTTGGCCGCAATGGATACGGTAATCGAAAGAATCTTGCGATGAAAACACGTATTAAGAATCTAGTTCTCCTGCCCATGCTGATGGGCGGTCTGGGTTTGATGCCTGCGGGTCGCGTGATCGCACAGACCGTGACCCGCATTGCCGCCGGAGCCGACCACAGCCTTTTTGTCAAATCCGACGGCAGCCTCTGGAGCATGGGTTACAATGATTTTGGTCAATTGGGCGTTGGCACCACACCCGGGATGACGAATGTCCCGCAGGAGGTCGTCGCCAGCGGCGTGGGTGCGATAGCCGCCGGAGATGATCACTGTCTGTTTCTCATGAGCCGCGCGCTCTGGGCCATGGGCTACAACCATTATGGCCAGTTGGGCGATGGCAGCACCAATAATCGATATTCGCCAGTCAAGATTACTGCTTCGTTAGGCATACAATTCTCGTTCTCGGGAATCGCCGCCGGGGGTGAGCACAGCCTTTATGGAATATCTTCCATCGTCATTGGCAACAGCAGCCTCGAGACGATGGGGTATAACGCCTATGGCCAGTTGGGTGACGCCACTGATAACAATACCAACAAGCCGCAAGACGTCTTGCCGGGCGTTGCGGTTATCGCGATGGCGGGCGGAGGGAATCACAGCCTCTTTATCGAGTCCGGTGGCAGCCTTTGGGGCATGGGCGACAATGTCAACGGCCAATTGGGAGAGAGCTTTTCATACACCAACAAGCCGGTACAGATTCTGTCCGGCGGCGTCACGGCCATTGCCGCCGGATCGGCACACAGTCTCCTCATCAAATCCGACGGCAGCCTCTGGGCCATGGGCGACAACTTCTATGGCCAGTTGGGTGACAACTCGACCGTCGACCGCCACACCCCGGAGTTGATTACCAACAACGTCGTCGCAGTAGCTGCCGGGCTCTATCACAGTCTTTTTATCAAGTCCGATGGCACCCTTTGGAGCATGGGATACAATGGTTACGGCCAATTGGGTGACAGCACGACCATTAATCGCCAGGTCCCCGTGTTCGTGGCAAGCAATGTCGTGGCAGTTGCCGCCGGGTGGGACCACAGCCTGTTTATCAAGACCGACGGCACCCTTTGGGGTATGGGAGCCAACAGCTATGGCCAGTTGGGCGACAGCACCTACACGGAACGTCATACTCCGGTGGAAATCGTCGCCCCCACCCTGGCAACTGTAATCTTGAGCAACTTGTCCCAAACCTACGATGGCGCGCCCAAGAGTGTTTCCGTCACCACCATACCCGCGAACCTGACGGTGAGCGTGACCTACAATGGTTCGATCAGCGCACCGACGAATGCGGGCAATTACACCGTCATCGGGACCATCAATACTCCCGGCTATCAAGGCGGTGCGACCAACACCCTGGTCATCCTGCCCGCTCCCGCGTACATGACCTTGGGCAACCTGCTGCAAAGTTACGACGGCACTCTCAAGGGTGTGTCGGCAACTACCACACCTTCGAATCTGGCATTTTACGTGACTTACAGCGGCTCGGTTGTACTCCCCGCCAATGCGGGAACCTATACGGTCGTCGGGACCATCACCGACCCGAATTACCAGGGCGGCGCGACCAACACCCTGACCATCGTAAATGGATTGACCCTTGACACCTCGCAGACGCTCCGCACGGTGGATGCGCGCTGGTTCGGCCTCAATACCGCGGCCTGGGATAGTTATCTCGATACCCCGGAGACCATCTCCGCCCTGACCGAGCTCGGCACTCGAATCCTGCGCTGGCCGGGCGGCAGTTGGGGCGACATCTACCATGAGTCGGCGCCGCCGAATAATGGCTGGGGCTCCTTCACCACCAATTTTATCCACGTCGCCAACAGCATCCACGCCCAGGCTTTCATGATCGCAAATTACGGTACGGGCACAACCAATGAAGCCGCGGACTGGGTGCGCTTATGTAACGTGACCAATAACGCCAATTTCAAGTATTGGGAGGTCGGCAACGAATGCTACGGCTCGTGGGAGGCTGACGACAATACCAACCCACCCTTCGCAAGCCATGATCCGTGGACCTACGCCATGCGATTCAAGGACTACTATACGCAGATGAAGGCCGTCGACCCGACCATCAAGATCGGCATCATGGTCACACCAGGTGAGGACAATTACCAGAGCGACGCCCATTATGTCTTCAATCCGCGCACGGGCATCGCGCATTTCGGTTGGACGTCGGTGCTGCTCGGCACGCTGCAGAGCCTCGGGGTCACGCCGAATTTCGCGGTTCATCATGTTTACCCGGAATATCAGATCGACAATGACGCAGGGTTGCTGCAGGCGGCAAACAATTGGGCCGGCGATGCAGCCGATTTGCGCCAACAGATCACAGATTACATGGGGCCCGCCGGTACGAATATCGAGCTGGTTTGCACCGAGAACAATGCGGACGCGGGATCTCAAGGCCGACAATCCACCAGTGTCGTCGACGCGCTTTACCTGGCCGACAGCCTCAGCCACATAATGAAAACGGAGTTCAATTCCTTTCTCTGGTGGGACCTCCGGAATGGCCCCGATGCCGGCGGAGACTTCGACCCGTCCCTTTACGGTTGGAGAACCAATGGCGATCTCGGGATCATTCGCGACTTGAACACCCGTTACCCGACCTTTTACGCGATGAAACTCATGCAATACTTCGCGCAACCGGGCGACACCATCCTCAATCCGGCGAGCAGCGATTCATTGCTGGCCGTTTACGCCGCCCAAGGAACCAATGGCGCTGTCAGTGTGCTGGTCATCAACAAAGATCCGACGAACACCTTGACCCGCCCCATCGTGCTCGCCGGCTTCACGCCGAATTCCCTCGCCACCATCCGCTCCTACGGCATTCCGCAGGATGAAGCCACCCGCACCAATTCCAGCGTCCCCGGCGCACAGGACATCGCCACCAACAGTTTTTCCACTGCGGGCGCGAACTTCAATTATGCCTTTTCGCCGTATTCCCTCACCCTGTTCACACTGGCACCCGCGATGCCATCGCTGTCGGTCGCGCCGCCAGCATACCAGTCCGGCAGCGCCTTCGTGTTTCAACTCCAGGGTCCGTCCGGAATCAGATATGTGGTGCAGACCTCGTCCAACCTCATCCAATGGATCCCGAGTTTGACCAATACACTTTCGGGAACTGTGGTGAACATCACCAACCCCATTCCACCCGGCGCTGCGGCGAACTTCTGGCGGGTTATCTGGCAGCGTGAATGAGAAGTTGTCCCCACTCCGGCGGTCGCCCTACCCTAATTTCCAATCAACCGATAGAACCTACTCGGCCCGGATATGGCATTTGTGTAGGGATTGGCAGCGGATGGAACGTTGGTGTAGGTCCCGGTTACGGAAGGCGCAGCTTGCAAACCATAGGCCGCGTTGGTCCAGGTGAGGACAACATTGCCGGCAAGGAGCTGAATGTTCAAAGGCGGCGCCGCCGGTGGCGTGAGCGAGATGTTGTCGATGTAGTCGCTTGGGGTATCGGCGTCCGTGCCGTAGCCGCGGGAGAAATGAATGGACAACGTTTGCGAACCGGAGGCGGCCGGCACATAATTCGTCGACAGGACGGCGTATTTGGTCTGTGTGAGGCTAGTAACGAATCCAAACGAATAGGAGGTGATCAAGGTTGGTCCGATATAGACCGAAATGGTGCCGCCATCGGCATTGAAAGCATGCGGTACCATGGCCAAATTCGCAGAGAAAAGATAGCTAACGCCAGCAGTCAGGTTAACATTCTGTTCCAGATTCAACAGGTCACTGCTACCGACTTGAGCGAACAACGCTTGCGAAACCGGCAACGGGCCCGGTCCGTCCGTATCCAACTGCCCCAACCCATAATTGGGGGGATAGATGTTGCCGGGCGGGAAAACGATGTTCCAGCCGTTTGTGCCTGAAGAAAAATCGCCGTTAACAACCTGCGCATTCAGGCTGAGGGCGCATGCGGCCGCTAGCGTAATCAAAAGGCAGCTTATCCTTCGCAGTGGAATGATATTGCGTTCGGAGTCTGGCCGCCGGTAGCCGTGGCTCAGCTTTGGATTGTTTTCCATTCGTAAGTGGTTGATTTTAAAGCTAATCCAACCTAATTCAAGGTAATTCGACCATTTGCACAAATGCACCGGCGAGACTTACCGCTAACGCCGGCGGCGCGCCGCGATGAATTTTTCCGCGTATTTGCCCAGCAGGTCGGCCTCCAGGTTTACCGCGTCCCCGACTTTGCGTTCGCGCAGGGCCGTGATTTCGTAGGTGTGCGGGATGATCCAGATCCGGAAGCCCCTTTTCTGCACGCCCGCCACCGTCAGGCTGATGCCATCCACTGCGATCGAGCCTTTGAAAACGATATAGCGCATCACTTCCGCCGGCGCGGCGATGTCGAGCACGTGATCCTGTCCGGCGCGTTCCCAGCGGATGATTTTGCCGACGCCGTCGATGTGGCCGGTCACGAAATGCCCGCCGAACTCGCCATCCGCCCGCAACGGCCGTTCCAGGTTTACGAGCGAACCGGGCCGGGCGAATTGCAGGTTGGTGCGCCGCCAGGTTTCCTGGAGCAGATCGAATCGGGCGAGCTTGAATCTCCCGCGCGGGGAAACCTTTACCGCCGTCAGACAACAGCCATTGACGGCCAGGCTGCCACCTAATTTCAGGCCGCGACCGGTCGCGCTGGCGCGCACGGTCAACTCGATGGATTTTGCCGCCGGTTTGATGCGTTCGACGGTCCCGGCTTCTTCGACAATGCCTGTGAACATTCCGGGAAAATTAGCGATGAAGCGAAACCCCGTCGAGCCGCGTTTTGTCAATCCCTGCCCGTGTTTTGCCCTCACGCCACCCGCGCCGTCAGCAATAAATCCGGGCCCAGCCGCCGCCAGGCAACGTTGCGCAGTTGAATCATCTCCGCCAGTTTTTTTATCCCTTCGCCGGCAACGGCCTTGCGCGCCTCCTGCCCGCCCAGGATTTTCGGCGCGTAGTAAAACGCCACGCGTTGCGCCCGGCCACCGAGCAGGAACGACGCGTTTACCTCGCCGCCCCCCTCCACCAGGAGGCTCGTGACGTTTTCCGCGCCCAGTTTTTTCAACAGCCAACGCAAATCGAGTGACACGTGACTCGTGACACGTGACAAAGATTTGCCGGCCGGTGCGACGGTGACATTCACTCGCCGGGCCAGGGCCGCCACGCGACGTTTCGGGGCGCGTTGGCTTACGACGATGGTTGTCCATGCTGCTTGTTTATCGTTCACCACTTTCGCGTTGAGTGGCGTCCGTGCCATTGAATCCAGAACAATGCGCCGGATCGGTTTGGCCATCTTCCAGCTTCCAGCTTTCATCTTCGTTCTGGCCGTCAGGCCCGGGTTGTCCGCCAGGAGCGTGTTAATCCCGACCAGGATCGCATCCGCACCCTGGCGCAATTTCAGGCCGTGAGCGCGTGCTTTTCCACCGGTAATCCACTTCGATTCTCCGCTGGCGGTGGCGATTTTGCCGTCGAGTGTCATGGCCGCTTTCACGGTGACGAACGGCGTGTGATGAACGATCCAATGATTGAATGCTTCATTAAGGCGTGCACACTCATCGGGTAAAACTCCACGAATGATTCCAATCCCTGCCCGGCGCAATATTCTGAAAGCGCGGCCGGCGTGTCTTGGATTTGGATCGGTTGTGCCGGTCGCTACACGTTTGATGCCCGCGGCGATGATGGCGTCCGTGCAAGGCGGCGTGCGTCCGTGCGTGCAACAGGGTTCGAGCGTGACATAAAGGGTGGCGCCTTTGGGGTGATTGCCTCGTCGCTGCGCGTCCTGGAGCGCTTCAATTTCCGCGTGCGGCAGTCCGGCGCGCCGGTGCCAGCCGCGTCCGATGATTTTTCCGCCCTTCACCAAAATTGCGCCGACCATGGGGTTCGGCGAAGTCATGCCGTTGCCGCGCCGGGCGAGGCGGAGGGCTAGGCGCATGTATTCGGCATCAGACATCACCCCGCATCGTAACCGCAGGCGGGCAGGGGCTCAAACGGAAAGGGTTCCCGGCCGGCCTCCTGGCCGCGGATGCGCCCGGGTATAAAGGGAACGGGGGTGACAATCAAAACAGTTTCCACTGCCGCAGCAGAAAATATTCGTTGTAAGGCTGGTCATCCGTGATCTGAATTGTCGGATCCGGGTTGAGGAAACGTGCCAGGTCAACTTCGTGCGATACCACCCGCCCGAAATAGGCGGTCGGATCCGTGGTATCACTCCACTCGAGGAGATCCTGTTTGGCCTTTTCCGGCATTCTGGCCACCAGTTGTTGCGCCCCCACCATTTCAATGGGTTCCATGGAAGCCAGCAAATGGATTCCCGCGCCTTCCACCGGGGAGAAGACGCGCGTATAAGGGAAGGAATCACTGACGGTTCGAGCTACGGCCTGGCCGATCAAAATACTTCCGGACGGCACCCAGGTCTGTAGAATGCCGTGCGGTTGGAGGTGTTGCTTGGCCAGGTCATAGAATTCCTTGGAATAAAGCAGGCTGGAACCGGCAGCCTCGGGCGGTGGCGGCGGGTCGATCACGATGACGTCAAATTTTTCCCGGGTGCGCTTCAAATAACGCCGGCCATCATCAATCACAATCCGTCCCTTGGGATTTTCGAGGTACTGTTTGGCATCCGCGTGGTAAAATTCAAACGCCTGCGTGACCCCGGGCACTAATTCGACGGCGGTCGTGTTGACATCCCAGCTCAAGACCGAACGATAGGTGGTGCCCATGCCGAAACAAATGATCAGAACCGCTTGCGGCCGGCCCTGGTGAAAGGCCAGCGGCAGGTGGGCCATGAACTTGGTGATCGGTGTCAGGTAGGTCATGCCAACGCCATTCACGAGCAGGTGCTTCCTTCTGCCCTCACCAAAAGAAATAGTGGACGCAGCGTAGTCCAATCGGACGACGGTGCTCGGCTCGGTTCTCAGCAGCATCTTTTCATAATCCTCGGAGAAAAACAGAGTCCAAACCAGCACGGCACCGTTGATCAATCCCCATCCCCAACGCCGCCTCCGCGGCAGGGTCCGGCTCAAAAACAAATAATATCCCAGAAAGGGCAGACTCAGTAAAATCAACGCGCTTTTTTCGCTGATCCACGGCAACAAAACATACGAAGCCAACAGCGGTCCTAAAATGCAACCAACCACATTGATGGCATAAGCTTTGCCGGCCTCGGCCGGATGACCGGTAGCGTATCCGTCAATCAAACCCGGTGTCAGATATCCCAGCACGGCACAAAGGGGGCAGATACTGGCCAACAGCAACACGCCGCTGGCCAGGTTGACTCCATCCGCCCAATTGGGAGTCAGGAATCGAAAATCATTTATTATCGCGGGCAGGAAAGCTGTGAGGGCCAGCAGGGAAATGAGGACGGGCAGGGATCGGACCTGGCGATTTCGCAGGTCGCGCCGATACCACAACGATCCCACGAAAGTGGCGCCCAGATAAACACAGACGATGGAGGCAAAGGAATACACTTGTGTTTCCAGGACGGGGGTGAAGGCGCGGGTCCAAATCACTTCCATCGCCATGGCGCTGAATCCGGTTGAAAACAAAAGCCATTTGATGAGCCGGCCGTCGACGCCTTGAAACGGAGGGGCAATCACCGGACCGGTCAAATCAGTTGCCGCCGCTTCAGGCAGGGCGGAGGCCCGGCGACGATTTTGTCCCAGGAGCACGCCGATGGCGGCGATGATACAGTTACAGGCAGCGGCGTCCCAAAGAGTGGTGTGAAAACCCAATATTTCCACCGAAATCAGGGCCGTCCACAAAGTCCCGCTCATCGCTCCAAGAACGTTGGCCAGATACAGGTAGCTGAAGCTTTCCTGGTTGTTGCGGTCCTGCTCTCGGACGTAAGCCATCATCAGCGGAAAAGTGGCGCCCATGCACACGCACCAGGGGAAAATCGAGATGGCCAGGACCAGCGCTGAGAGGAAAAGATACTCGAAGGAATTGGTCTGGCCGGCTGACAGCAAACAATGTTCACCCAGCTTGAACAATTTGGGAACTGCGAAGGCGCCGCCCAACCCGATCATCAATTCCACCCCGGCGTAAAAGAAGGCCGCGGACCAGCCGGTTTTCCCGGTCCAAGGGCCGACCAACCGTCCGCCCGCCCATGACCCCAGGGCCAGTCCCAGCATGAACACCGAGAGCACCACCGAGAGCACCGGCGTAATGATCCCGAACGAGGCAAGCGCCATGCGGGTCCAGATGACCTGATATACAAGGCTGCAGAAGCCGGACAGGAAGAAGAGCAGGAACAACAGGCGGCGCAGGGACAGGCTCATAAGGAAGGAATGATACGAAAGCCGGGTTTATTTCCAAGTTTTGTTCAACCTCCGCACAGGGTTTCATTCTTCAAATAACGCCTGCGCGAAGGACTTCGCGTCGAAGGGCTGCAGGTCGTCCGGTTGCTCGCCGAGGCCGATGAATTTGATCGGCAGGCCGAGTTCCTTCTGGATGGCCACCACCATGCCGCCCTTGCTCGTGCCGTCGAGCTTGGTCACCACCAGCCCGGTCAACGGCACGGCCTTGTTGAACTCGCGCGCCTGGTTCAGTGCGTTCATGCCGGTCGTCGCGTCGAGCACGAGCAACACCTCGTGCGGCGCGCCGGGCAGTTGTTTGCCGATAACGCGATGCAGCTTCTGCAGTTCCTGCATCAAATTGTGTTTCGTGTGCAGACGCCCCGCCGTGTCGATGAACAGGTAATCCGCCCCGCGCGCCTGCGCTGCGGCCACCGCGTCGTGCGCCACCGCCGCCGCGTCGGCCCCGTATTCGCCGGCGATGACGTCAACTTTCAAACGCTGCCCCCACAACTTAATCTGCTCGATGGCGGCGGCGCGGAACGTGTCACCGGCCGCCAGCAGGGCGGTTTGCTTTTGCGATTGAATCCAATGTGCGAGCTTGGCGGCTGTGGTGGTTTTGCCCGTCCCGTTGACGCCGACGATAGAAACCACCGTTGGGCCCTGGGGGGCCTTGATCAAATCCGCCCGGTTCGACAGGAGATTTTTTTCGACTTCGCGCCGCGCGATGGCAAAGACATCGAGCCCGGCGCCGCCTTGCGACTCATAAGCCTGTTTCACGGCGGTGATGATGGGCGCGGTCACCGCCGGGCCGAGATCGGCACCAATGAGCGCGGCTTCGAGCTCCTCGAGTCCTGCCACATCGAGTTTCGGCGAACGCGTGACGATGCGCTTGATTTCGTTGGCCAGCTTGCCGTGGGTCTTTTGCAGGCCGGCCTTGAACTTCTGAAACAAATTCATTCGTTGAATGGTTAAATCGTGGAATCGTGGAGCCGGTTGAACCATTCAACGATTCAACGATTTTCGGCTCTCGACCCTGGTCTTGAGTTTTTCCACGTGGTCGTAAGGCAGTTTGACCGTGCCGATGAGCGGTTTGCCCTTGCTGAAGCCGTGGCAATCCGAGCCGCCGGTCACCAGCAGCTGAAATTTGTCGGCGATTTCCAGATAGCGTTCGGACATCGCGGTCGAATGTTTCGTGTGAAAACATTCGATGCCGTCCAGCCCGGCATCCACCAGCGCCGGAATGATTTCATCCGTGCGATTCAGGCCGGGATGCGCCATCACCGCGAGGCCACCGGCCTGGTGGATCAGCCCGACGCCTTCCAGGGCGGACATCTTGGCCTTGGGGACCCAGGCCGGCCGGTTTTTTTTGAGAAAACGCTCGAACGCCTCATCCAGGTGCCTGACCAGGCCGGCCTTGACCAGCGCGCGGGCCACGTGCGGCCGGCCGGGCGATTTACAGTTGGCCAGCGCAAAAACGGATTCCACCTCGAGCGGCACGTTCAATTGATTCAGCTTGGCCACCATTTCCCGGATGCGGTTCTGGCGGACGGCCTGGAACTTGGCGATTTCCGTGAGCAACTTTTCATTTTGCCCGTCCACGAAGTAACCCAGGATGTGCAGTTCCGTGTCGTTGTGCTCGGCGGTGAGCTCCGTGCCGGTGATGAACTCGATGCCGGCCGCCTGGCAGGCCGCCGCCATGCGCACGCAACCCTCGACCGAATCATGGTCCGTCAACGCCAGGGCCGCAAAACCGAGCCGTTGGGCGTGCCCGGTCAGTTCCTCCGGCGAAAAGGTGCCGTCGGAAAAGTGCGTGTGCAGGTGGAGGTCGGCAAATCTCATGAAACAATTCTTCCCGGCCGCAGCAACTCACCCTTGATCTTGTCCAGGATGCCGTTGACGAACTTGCCGCTGTCCTGCGTGGAAAATTTTTTGGCGATGTCCACCGCCTCGTTGATGCTGACGATGGGGGGGATGTCCTCGCGGAAGAGCATCTCGTAAATTGCCAGCCGCATGATGTTGCGGTCCACCGCGGCAATCCGGTGGAACTCCCAGTTCTTCGCGTGCTTTTTAATGTGCTCGTCAATCGCGTCGCGATGTTCCAGGGTGCCGCGGATCAGCGGGTCGGCAAACAGGCGGGTTTCGGCCTCCTCGGCCGTGGGCGGCGGCAACTCCACCGGCTGGCCCCAGTTGGCCGGGCCTTTTTCCTCGGCGATGGCCGCTGCGCGCTGCGTGTCCCAGAATTCATTGAGCGCCCCGTCCAGATTTTCCGGCGGGTTCAAATCGTGCTGGAACAAGAATTGCACAGCGCGTTCGCGCGCTTCACGGCGTTTGCCCATACATCCAAGTCTAAAGTCTAAAGCCCAAAGTCTAAAGCCCAAAGTCAAACAATGCGCCGCGACATTGGACGTTGGACTTTGGACTTTGGATTGGTAAATTTCGCGCATGAGCAAGGTCAACAAACTGCTGCACACGCGCTACCGCGTGAATGATCTGGAACGCACGATCCGGTTTTATCGCGACGTGCTGGGCCTGCAGGAAATCAAGCGGCACAAGTCGCCGCGCGGTTCGGAACTCGTCTTTCTCAAAGCGCCGGGCGGCCAGGAAGAAATTGAGATTTGCCATTTCCCCGGCAGCGAACCGGTCCAGGTGCAACCCGACCTGACCCACCTCGCCTTTGAAGTGGACAACCTGGAGGAATTCGGCAAACACCTCGCCCAACACGGGCTGAAGTATTCCGACGGCCCGATGACCACCTCCAGCGGCACGGTATTCGCCTTCATCGACGCGCCGGAAGGCTACGAAATCGAACTCATCCAGAAGGGCAAAGGCGGTTACTGAATTTTTTGTTTCCCCAACTCCAAACTCCCAACTTCCCTTCCCAAAAATAAATGAGCGTTCTGATTGTCGGTTCCACCGCACTCGATTCCATCAAAACTCCCCACGCGGAGAATCCGCGCCTGCTGGGCGGTTCGGCCAGCCACGCCGCCGTGGCCGCGAGCTTTTTCAGCCCGGTCAAACTGATCGGCATCGTGGGCGACGATTTCCCCAAAAAATACCTCGAGCTTTATCGCCGCCATAAAATCGACCTCGCCGGCCTGCAGGTACTGCCGGGCAAGACGTTCCACTGGTCGGGCGAATATGAGGCGAACATGAATAATCGTCGCACGTTGCTGACCGAGTTGGGCGTGTTCGAGACCTTCACGCCCATGCTGCCGAAGGCGCATCAGAATACGCCGTTTGTGCTGCTGGCCAACATCGCGCCCGCCCTCCAGCATCACGTGCTCGACCAGATGCGCCGGCCGAAATTTGTCGTGGCCGACACGATGGACCTGTGGCTGAACATTGCGCTGAACGACCTGTTGAAATTGATCCCACGGCTTGACGGCTTCGTGCTCAATGACGGCGAAGCGCACCAGTTGACCAAGGAAGACAACATGTTCGCCGCGTTGAAAAAGATCCATAAGCTTGGGCCGAAGTACGTGATCATCAAAAAAGGGTCGCACGGCTCGATCCTGTCCGGGCCGAAGGGATTCTTCCTCTGCCCGGCGTATCCGCTGCCCGAGGTGGTGGACCCGACCGGCGCGGGCGATTCGTTTGTGGGCGGCATGATGGGTTATCTCGCCACGGCAAAAGGTTCGATTGACGCCCACATCCGGCGGGCGATGATTTACGGCAGTGTTACGGCGTCGTTCTGCTGCGAAGGTTTCGGCCTGACGCGCACCACCAAAATCAAGCGCGCCGACATTGACCACCGCATGAAGGAACTGGAGAAGCTGACGAAGTTTTGATGCGTAAAATTAATTTTTTGCACCCGGCGATGTCGGAGTCTCAAGCCAGGAGCGTAGAATTTTGAGTGTTTCTGGCCTTTGGGCGAGCAGGAAGAAATGATCGGCATCGGGGACCGTATGGACTTCAAGTTTTGCCACCCGCGGGCGAATTGATTGCATGGAACGTCCAAAGAAACCGGACTGCACGTAGGATTCACGCGCGCCGACCAGAAAATACACCGACATGTTTTTGTCAAAATGAGCCAAGGTTTCTTCCGGTGGATAAGCCGCCAATACAATGAGACGGACAAATCGGTTCGGTGATTGGGTAAAAATTCGTGCGGCGCCAAAACCTCCTGCGGAAAGTCCAATCAATGTGGGACGATAAATTTTGCCTCCCAATTTTTGTTCAACGGCATCCAGACATTCGGAAAGGTAGGCTGGTGGCATCAAAGCCGAACTGTTTCCATACGCGGGACAGATGATGAGGCAACCCGGAAAAGCCTCTGCGAGCAATTGTTGTGACCAGAGAAAGCTGCCGCCATAACCGTGGAGAAAAACGAGACAAGGAGTATTGGTGTCCAGCTTCCTTGGTCGATAAACCAGGGCCAGCCCTTGCGTGGGAGTCCGTTCTGCATAGCAATAAGGCAAAACCGAAGCCACTTCGCGGAAGACTGGGTCATTCTGGATCGATTGATAGCGCTTTTCAAAAAGTGACTGGAGGTTGGTGGCGTCCTGCTGGGAAAGGCCAAGGAAAGAGGGCTGACTGAACGCCAATGAAACAACATTCGACTCGGGCAGGATTGACAGTCCGAAACGAAAAGCAGGCAGGAAGTCCGAGGCCGGCTTTTGGAAGACCACCGGTGGAGAAGCATGTTTCGTTGGCCAGGTGATGCTTAATACTTCTTGAGCCGGGATTTTTGGAAGGCCCAAAACAAGGCCAAGGATTAACATTAAAACACGCATGGTGTCATGTTTGGCCGTCACTCTCGAGTGCGTTGTGGGTCTTGTCGAGGATAAACCCTTGGGTTCATTTTGAAATTTTCTTTTTCATCCGTGTCCATCTGTGTTCATCTGTGGCGGAAATGAAAGCCGTCATTCTGGCCGCCGGCAAGGGCACGCGCATGCGGGAACTCACCAACCGCCTGCCCAAGCCCATGCTCCGCCACCAGGGCAAGCCCATCCTCGAACATATCGTCACCGGCATCCTGGCCGCCGGCATCCGCGACATCTTCATCATCACCGGCTTTCGCGCGGAGGTCATCGAAACCCATTTCGGCGACGGCTCGGAATGGGGCGCGCGCATCGCCACCGGCCGGCAGGTCGTCCAGGACGGCACCGGCAAGGCGCCGGAACTGGCCAAAAGTTTCATCGGCCATTCGCCCTTTCTGCTGACCTACGGCGACATCCTCGTCCCGCGCGCGACGTATCTGCAAATGTTGCGGCGTTTTGAGGAGGGCGATTTCGCGGGCGTCGTCACCGTCACCCGCGGCGAGGACGTGACCAAGGGCGGGCTGAATTTCTTCGACGACCAATTCTGCCTGAAACGGCTGGTGGAAAAGCCGTCGCCGGAGCAGGTCGCGCAATTGTGCCGCGAGGGCTGGCTCCAGCCGGGCGCCCCGGCGTGGTACAACGCGGGTATTTATATCTTCCGCCCGTCGTTATTCGATTTTACGGCCAAACTGCAAAAATCGCCGCGCGGCGAATATGAACTCACCGACGCCATCAGCGCCATGATTGCCGCCGGGCAGAAGCTGGCGGGACTGGAAATCGAGGGTCGCTGGGTGGACGTGCGCGACCCGGAGACGCTGGCGAAGCTGGAACAGCAGAATGGTTAAAGTTCGTCGCTGTCCAGGAAGGCGCGAAGCACTTGCCGGTGAGGATGCGTGTCCAGCCATTCCTTGATTCGACGGATTTCGCCGAAGTCCTTTTCACCAATTCTTTCAGCGAACAGTTTTTGCAGATGCCGGACGCGGTCTTCCTTCCGGACTTGTTGTTGCCAGGCAGCGGAATAGATGAGATGGATTTTGTCTCGCAGTTCACTGCTTTGCAAAATTTCCCATTCGTTCCGGTCGAACCAGGTTCCGCCGCAGTTCCCGCAGCGGTCCAGGGAAAAGTTCAGCGAGTGACCGACCTTGTATTTGACCAGGATGTGTCCGCACTCGGGGCAGGTTTTAACCGACCTGGTTTCGTTGCTCGCCGCGTTGAGGGCGTAAGCCGCCTGGGTTTCCAGATGTTGCGTGCGATGACTTTCGAACCATCGCCAGAACTCGAAAGAACTGATCCATTGGCCGCCACAGGTGTCGCATTTCCGTGAGATGAGATCCGGATTCAACTCGCAGGCTGCCAACGTTTTGGTTTTGCACACCGGACAATTCATATTCAACTCACAAACTTTGGCTCGTAGACCGGGCCGAGCCCGTGCTTTTGCAACAGCTCAGCGAACTTCGCCATGCCGCGCTTCTCGTCCGAGGCCAGGTGATAGTGCATGTGCCAGCCGAGGTAGTCCCGGCGGAAATCTTCGTCGTATTCCTCGCGGGTTTCGATGAGGTAATCCAGCGTTTCCAGGCCGAATTGCTTCGCCTGTCGCAACTCGATGCGCAGGGCCTTGTTTTCGATGCCGCGGCGCAACGCCCACACGGCATAAACAAACGGCAGGTTGGTCAGTTCGTACCAGGCGGTGCCGAGATCGAAAATTTCGTGCACGTGCGTGGCGCGTTGAAAATCAATCGCCCGATCGCCGATCAGCAGCACGGCATCGCGTTGCGCGGCGGTGGCGTAGTCGGTCAACGGCTTGAATTCCGGCTGGATGCCGCGTTCGGCCAGCAGGACCTTCAACAGGTTCACGCTGGTGAGCGAGGCCGGGTCGCAAAAAACTTCCCGGATGCTCTCCAGCGGCACGCAGTGCGCCAGCAACACGCTGTATACCTCGCCCAGCGAGGCGATGGCCACGCCGTCGAGAATGTCGTAACGGTCATTGAGCAAAACTTCGGTGACGCTGACGAGCGCGGCGTCGAGTTCGTCGTGCCGGAGCATTTCAGCGAGCCGGGCGGGCGTGGCGAGGATGATTTCGCTCTCGATGCCGCGGGTGAGTGGCACGGCGTTGAAGTATTGCACCGAGCCGATGCGGAATTTCGGAGCGTCTTGCGTCATGCCGTCGCCAGATTATCCTCCAGCATCTTGGAACGCACTGAATTTTCGTTGGCGGCGGGTTCCGGCGGGTTCTCCAGGACTTTGATCGGTTCGTAGAAGGTGTTGCGCTGCACCGGGGTACGGCCGGCTTCGCGGATGGCTTTGATCATGTCGGCCTCGGTTTGCAATTGCGGCGAGGTCGCGCCGGCCATGTGAAAAATGTGTTCCTCGATGATCGTGCCGTGCAGGTCGTCCGCGCCGTAACTCAACGCCACCTGCGCCATTTTCAGGCCCATGCCCACCCAGTACGCGGTGATGTGGTCGAAATTGTCGAGGTAGATGCGGCTTACGGCAATCGTGCGCAGCGCGTCGAAACCGGTCGGCGGATTTTCCACTGGAATATCATTGTCCTCCGGCTGGTACGGCAACGGCACGAAACCCACGTAGCCGTGCGTCTCGTCCTGCAACGCCCGCAATTGGCGCAGATGATCCACGCGGTCGGCCAGCGATTCGACGTGGCCATAAAGCATCGTGCAGGTGCTGCGCCCACCTAGCTTGTGCCAGGTGCGATGCACGTCCAGGTATTCCTCCGGCGATTCCTTGCCTTTGGCGATGGCCGAGCGGACTTCCTTGCGGAAGATTTCCGCGCCGCCGCCGGTAAGCGAATCGAGTCCGGCAGCCTTCAGTTCAATCAAGGTTTGTTCAACCGATTTTTTGGCGAGCCAGGCGAGGTGCAGGATTTCAATCGCCGTGAAACATTTGAGATGCAACCGCGACGAAGTTTTTTCGTAGCCGCCGACGTGAGAAGGCGGATTGTCCGTGGCTTGCGACTGGTCCGCGTCGCTACCTCGGCGGCTACCGGAGTCCAGCGCCCGTAGCGCTTTGAGCATGTCGGTGTAATAACTGAACGGCAGCGACGGATGCAGTCCGCCGACAATATGCAGTTCGGTGATGCCGAGTTTCAGGGCTTCCCGCGCTTTGGCGACAACCTGTTCGGTGGTAAGCTCGAAGCCGTCGGCGTCGCGTTTCTTGCGCGCAAACGAACAGAACTGGCACGACAGGATGCAATAGTTGGAGTAATTGACGTAGCGATTGATGATGTAGCTGGCGCGGTTGCCAACTTTTTTCTGGCAGGCCAGGTCGGCGATGGCGCCGACGGCATTTAAATCCTTGGATTCAAACAACCGGAGCGCGTCGGCCTCGGAAATACGTTCGCCGGCGGCGACCTTGTCGTACACGTCGCGCAGCCCGCTGTGTTGAACGAAGAAATTCATTGGTTGGGATTGACGTTTTTTTCCAATCGTCTTGCCAGCCTTAAACAATAATACAGTGGCACAAACCCCAATATACCGAAAGAGCAATCAATCAGGCGCCAGCCAAGCGGGATTTGCCGGATGGGGCCGCAAATCATCGCCAGGGCAATGACGAGCACGCAAGCGATCAGGCCGGCTTTCATTACCCAGACATTGCGGACCGGGTCGATGAGCGGGCCGAGAAAAAATACGGCGATGACAATGTGGGCAAACGCCAGCCAATCCGTGCCGTAAGCCAGCCACGGGTACCGGGCATAGGATTCGTGGAGCCCATCACGGACGGTCAGAATCCAGAAACCCAGGCCGGAGTGCGGCCCGTCCGGATTGACGAACGACGCCAGGAAGTCCAGTTCCCGTTGCAGCGGGAAAGCGGTGGCGCCGCTAAGAATCAGCGCGACGATGAAACCGCCGAGCACCAGACGCAATTTCTGCAGATCGTTCATTGCGAGAAACCGGTTGGAAACGGCACTCCTGTTCCGCGCTCGAAACAATGGGCAGGCCGGTTTGTTTGCATCGTCGGCAGATTAAAGCAACTTTCAATGGACAAGGCAAATATGGGAGAATCTGCCAATGGAGCGCCCGTCTCTGCCCCGGCCCGCCGGGCCGGCGCTCCAATGCTTGGCTGGTTCAAAGAGGTGGTTGTTATGACTGGCCCACGCGAAGACGTTTGCGGGCCAGGAACAAGGTGAGCCCGACTAGGACGGCGGTTGTAATCAAACCGGAGATGACGGAGGAGAGACTGAGGGAAAAGGCAATCTCGCCAAGTTTTTCCCGACTAAAGGATTTAAACAGCAGAGCCTGAGTTCCCCAACCAATCAGGAGGATGGAGAGCGGAAGCAGGTAAAGCGCACCGTAGGTCAGGAGCCAGGTGGTCCGGCTATGCAGCAGCCTGCCCAACCACCGGCCGAATCGTTGTCCTTTTCGGTAAAACAACCACCAGCAGAGCGCCAGGTTGCAGGCAAATCCGGCCAGATATGCCAGCGTAAGCAAGGTCACGGTAAGGGTGTTGCCGTGTGCTTTGAAGTCGTAACCCGTGCCATTCAACCCGAAGAACAGGGCGTTGCGGGTGATAAGGCCGATGATGCCCGAAATAAGAGCCCAGACCTGATAGCCAATCAACATCCAGAAAAACCGGTCCAGCCAAACTGCCGTCCCGTTTACCTTGCCGAATTCTGATTCAAGCGCGCCGCCTTTACCGATCCGGTTCACCGCGACCATGAATGCTTCTTCGGCGGACAGCCCGCGAGTCTGCCAGGCGGCGGTGGAATCGCACAGGTGAGACTCGAGCTCGTTGAGATTTTCGCCGCGGAAGGCAGGCGATTGGCCGAGGTTTTCGCGCCACTGTTGAATCGCATGGTTCAGGTCGAACGGGGTTGGGTTTTCCATAACTTCGTCAATGTTTCGTGGACGGTGAGCCATTGTTGTTGTTCATCCAGGAGGGCTTTGCGGCCCTGCTTGCGCAGACGGTAGTACTTTCGTTTCCGGCCGGTTTCGGCCTCGCGCCATTCAGACTCGACCAAATCCTCATTCTCCATCCAGTGCAACACAGGGTAAAGCATGCCCTCGGTCCAGGCGATTCGATTGCCGGACAACTCCCGCACCCGCTGGATGAGTTCGTAGCCGTAACTCTCACCTTGCGTCAATACCGACAACACCAATGGTACGGTCGAGGCGGCCACCAGATCTTTTGAAAGCATAGCACTACTATGCCTAGTAGTACACTGCCTGTCAAGAGATTTATGCTGGGCACGGGAAAGGCCGGGGTTCTTTACGCAAATGCGCCGAACAAGGCGCGCATTTCCTCGTCCACATCCGCCGCATCGGCGAGGGTCTGCGCGATTTCATCCCGGAGCAATTGCCGGTACTGTTTCCGCAGCCGGTGCACGGCCACCCGCACTGCACCTTCGTCCATGCCCAGGGTCCTGGCCGCGTCCGCATGGGCCAGCACGCCTTTGCCGGCGGTGAGAAAAACTTTCAATTCCGCGAACTGTTTTCCCTGGCCGTCCGCTTCGCAACCGGCCTGGAGCCTTTCGATGACTTTGGCGAGCAGGGCCACGGCCCACTCGCGGTCGAATGTCTTGTCGGGACTCGGTTCGGCGGTGGCGGCGATTTGGAACTGGGTGTCGGCGGTCTGCCAGTCAAGGGACAGCGGCATCACGCCGCCGCCGCGTTTCTGGCGCTGCGATTTGTCCCATTCGTTGGCGAGGAAATGTTTCAATGACGCGAGCAGGAAGGCGCGGAACCGGCCGCGTTCGGCACTCAGGCCGGCGAGATAATTTTTTTCGAGAAACCGCGCGAAGAAGGCCTGGGTCAGGTCCTCGGCGTCCTCCTTCGTGTGGCCGCGGCGGCGGACGTAGGCATAGAGCGGGAACCAATAGGCGCGGCACAGTTCCTCCAGCGCCCGGTCGGATTGCGGCGTGGAACGCCGGCCGGCGGCGAGCACGACCGTCCAGTGCGTCGTGGCGAAGATATCGCCCGGCGTCCCCGTGGACGGTGTAGAGGTTTCGGAAGTCAAATCGGTTATCGGTTCTGCCGCGACTCGTCCGCCACTTTGTTTTGCATATAAGTCAGGAAGCCCAGGCTGCACGCGGATTGCAGACCCACTGTGCCGACCCAGCCGCGTTCTTCCGAATGCGTCAACGTCCCGTAGCTGTCGTCAGCGCCCTTGACGAGCAGGACGTTGATTTCCTTTTCGGGATGGATGTCGAATCTGGCCAGCGCGTCGTCCTGATTTTTGGCCAGGCCGGGAACATTCGGGGCGAGCAGTTTCCCCGCATCCCCGATGAGCGAAGGATCAACTTTGAAATTGAATTTGAAAATGTGTTGGTTCCAAAAATCCTTTGGGACGCCCGCCAGCGTTTTGCCCAAAAATTCCTTCAGCTCTTCCGGAGTGTGTGCGGGATATTTATCCAACGGACCGCAGTAACCAATCCAATAGCGTTCCCCGTAAATGGTTTTTTCACCGGGAGACCAGTGATTCGAGATAATGCGTTTGCTGGATGGGTCGGTCAGCAGCCATCTTTGGTTAGCGTCATCCCGGACGGCGACGACGACGTGGCCGGAGAAATGATACGCCAGCGCACTCAAGGAGATTTCCGCGGAATCAATGAAGAGCGTTTGCAGGCCGCGTTGCGCCATCAAATGAACGAACGCGATGGCATAATCGCCGCAGCCGGAACTCAAACCGCTCGCGAGTATCTCCGGCCCGGTCCGGCGCCGCAGAAAATCGTCCCCCATCCCGAGTTCCTTTTTGCCGCCGACTTCCAGTTCATATTGTCTTCCCGGCGCGGTGTCCTTGATACCGTTCATTTCGTCGAATGCGGCCTGGATTTGTTCCACCACGGAGGCGGCCCGAGTTGAGGATGGTTTCGCGGCCGGCAACATATTCGCGGGCCCGGTTGAGTGGCCAGTTCCGGCGGATGCGGGCCTGAAGTTCAACAAATCGAGCAATACCCGACATTCGGCATCGCTCATTTTCCCGGTCACCGAGACCGCCGGGCCGGTGATTCTGGTCTTGATCACCGGTGCACTCAACACGCGCCCGCGCCAGACGATGGCCAGCCGGCGGCCGAGGTTGGCGGCAGTGAGGTCCGAAAATCTCTGCACGGCATCGGGCTTGAGCACAATGCTGATGTTTTTGCTTTCGGATGAACCCGGTTCGAGGCTGGCGCTGGCGACGGCGGAACTGTCCAGCAACACTTCCTTCAAGATGCGCAACTTGGTCTGCCCGGTACGGTCGTTGGGATCCGCCAATTCGTCGGCCGGCGTGCCGGTGTCGTCATCGATGGCGACCAGCCGGAATTCTAGTTCAGGCATCGGGAGCCCGGTGACCGGGTCAATGATGCTGGTGTTATGAACGGTAGCGGGAAGCCCGGTGGTGGGATCGATTGTCGTGCCGCCGGGAGAGGTCGGGAGCCCGGTGTTTGGGTCGATGAGCGCATGCCCGATGGAAGTGGGAAGACCCGTAGCCGGATCAATTTCGCCGGCGGTTGCACCAGGACTGGAATTACTGCCGGCTGAATCCGGGGCCCGACGAATAATCTGGGTGAGCCGGGTGGCGAAATGGGTTGAGCCCTGAGCGGGTGCGGGTTGAGGTGAAATCTCGGCCATGGGCCTCCCTGCTTCCGCGTCGCTGACGACGGAGCGCAGGCGCGGGTCATCCAGAACGGTCACGGCGTGGTCGCGGATGCTTTCCGCCTCCGCTTTGTGCCCGGTAGCCACGAGGATCTTGATCAACTGACTTACCTGCCCCACGAACCGGTCGTCGGCGGACTTCTTCATCACCGCCGACGTGCCGAGGCGGAGTGGCCGGTGAGGTGCACCGTTGGTCTGGTTAGTTTCCGCCATTTGCCGCGCCTCGGCCATGCGTTTTTGGCTTCCCAGCTCCATCTCATAACCGCTGCGGGCACTCTCGAATCGGAATTGCGGGTCCCCCATGTATTTCAGGCAGGTCGCGTAGTCGCCTTTCTGGACCAGCAGGCTTTCTGCCACGAAATAACAATGTTGTGCCAGCGCCGGGTCTTGCTGCTGGATTTCCTTGAACAGGGCATACGTTGCGTCTTCATCCCGCAATTCGCGGTTGATGTCCGCCACTTCCTGGAACAAATCAAAGTAGCCGTCGCCCGCGGAAAATTTCCGCGCGTCCTGGTCACGGATTTCCAGCAACGCCTGTTTCGCTTTGGGATACCGCCGGCCCAGTTCGGCCCAGCTCATAATGCCGAAGGACAAGCGGACCGGATTAACCTCCCCATACTGCAACGCATGATTGAAATACCAGATCTGCCGTTGCAAGGCCTCCTCATAGTGACCCTGTTCCATCAGGGTTTTCACCTCGTTCCGGATTTTCGCCAAATCAGGTTTCTCCCCCGGTGCCAGCGTGGGCGACCACGTTTCCGCGGAGGCCGGCGGACCCGAGATCCATTTCGCCTCTCTCTCTTCCCGGGCTTCGGCTTCGTTGCCAAAATAGGCGGCGGCGAAGGATGCGCCATGGGCATACATCGAGACATGCGGCAATCCCGGATGAACATGCGGATGCGTCAGTTCAAAATCTCCGCTACCTTTGGAAATTTGCATCCGCTGACGTGGATCGTCGGGGGCGTTGTTCGTCAAACTGCTCGTGATATAAAGCGCCAGTTGTGCGCGATCGGTGCTGACGAGGTTGTAGTGGCCTTTGACCACCATCCGTTCCGGGGTCCGCTTTACGGAGGTGATTTCGATGGAATCGCCTTTGGGGAACCAGGTTTGGCCGATGGAGAAGGTGTTGGCCGGGCGGAAATTGAGAACAGCCAAAATGGTAAACCAGATTGCCAGGTTGACTCCACCGATGGCGATGGCGCGTCTGCCGGAACAATGTTGGCGGGCGCGAAGGCCATCCGTCAGGCCAATCAATGCGGCCGCGAGAATGGACCAAACCAAAAAATCCGGCGGCTTTGGCCAGAAACAAAATGCCGCAATGCCCAGCACGCCGCTCAAACCAGAAAAAAGCAGCGCCCATTTGCCCCGCGACCGCAATCGCGTTGTTTCCGCGTAAGCCGGCAGAATCAGATAACCGATCGCGCGCCATTGGCCGTCGCGTTCGCGGGAAAAAGTGACGGTCTCGACGGCGGCTTTCAAGCCGGCAAACACCGTGTCGAATTTCACGGTGACGCGGGAAAAAAGCCGCGACACGGTTCTCAACTTACGGGAAAACACTTTACCTAGAGGTGTGCGAGTGACGTCGAGTCGCTCGGTCCATTCTGCTTTTGAAATAGCGCGTTGAAAATACTTCGCGGCCGTATCCCAGCTCCGGGCGTAATTTCCGCCGTCCATCAGCGCCAGCCAGGATTCGACGGCGGGCAGGGGATTTGATTTGCCTGCCGCGGGGCCGCCTGCCCAATCGGCAGCCGGCGGGGCAGCGTTCCCCGAACTGACGATGGTTTCCACCAGGGTTTTCACTTCGCTGACCTGCTGGTAGCGAAGTTCCGGTTTCTTTTCCAAAGCGCGCAAGACGACTTCGTCCAGCCGCACGTCAACCTGGACTTTCGCTGACGGCGGTTCGATGCGTTTGCCCGGCAGCTCGCCGGTGAGCATCTGGTAAAACACCACGCCCAGCGCGTAAATGTCCGCCCGGTGATCCACCTCGTCGGGATGTTCCACCTGTTCGGGCGCCATGTAATTCGGCGTGCCCATGACTTTGCCGGCAGCGGTCAACACGGGTGAACCGGCGGTTGCCCCTCCGTCGGCGGCCGGTTCGTTTTCGGCTCCCACCAGTTTGGCCAGCCCAAAGTCCGCCACCTTCACCCGTCCGCGGCGGTCGAGCAGGATGTTTTCCGGCTTGATGTCGCGGTGGACGATGCCCTGGTCGTGAGCGAATTGCAGCGCGTCGCAGATTTGCGGAACGATGGCCAGCGCCTCGCGCGGAGCAATGCGTCCGTTGTGCAACAGTTGCCGCAGGTTCACGCCATCCACGAATTCCATCAGGAAGAAAAAAAGGCCGTTGGCCTGGCCGAACTCGTACAGGGTGACGATGCCGGGATGATTCAGCTTCGCGAGCGCCTTGGCTTCGCGCGCGAAGCGGCCGGCGAATGCGGCGTCCTGGCCGATGCCGGGCGGAAGAATTTTGAGCGCCACAATGCGGTCCAACTCCTTTTGCCGCGCCTTGTAAACCGCACCCATGCCGCCCTTGCCGATGAGTTCCAGGATTTCGAGCTGGGGAAATTTCGCGGCCAGTTCCGCAGCGGGCAGCGGCTGGAAGGGCGGCGATTGGCCGCCCGTGGCGGTTTCGTCGGCCGCGCCCTGCTTCAGGAGGCAGGCGGGGCAAAGCCCGGCCAAAGCGCCGGTCGGCAGCGGGTTGCCGCATTGCGGGCATTTCGGACTGTCGGGCGGGATCACTTTGGTTTCACTCATACACCCATCTCAGAAGCAAATCCCGACAAATGTTACACCCTCATTTTCGCCGCCGGGACGTTCCGGATCCGCTATTTTGATGGCGGATGAGCAAGGTTGTTCAGCCACCAGCCCCCGCCATTGAGGTAGCGCTTGTAAAGTTTATCGCCGAGCAGGGTTTTGACGGACTGTTCCGTTTCGGCGCGGATTTGGGCGAGGGCGGCCTGCTGTTGGTCCGGAGCCAGGCTGGTATTCGAACGCACAACCTGCACCGCCTTTTCGGCCGCCTGCTTGAAATCATAAATTTTCGGCGCGGTGTCCGGGGGCAAGTCGTTGCGCCTGGCGAGTCCGGCCAGTTGCTGGTAATTATAGTCCTGCGCCCGCTCCATTTCCTGCTCCTTGTCCGCACCCAGCGCGACGGCGAGGTCGGCCTGCAGGTTTTTTTTGTTCTGCTCGATTTGCTTGATGGTGTCGGGGTCGTTGGCGGCATCGGACCAGTTGTAAATGCTGTCGCCATATTTTTTGCGGATGTCGAAGAGCGCCTCGTATTGCTCGCGCGTGAGCGAAACCCCGCGGAGATCGGATGAAATTTGTGACGCCATCTGCGAATTGCGCAGTTCATATTCCCGCAATTCCTCCGGCGTGAGGAACCGTGCGAGGCCGGCCAGTTTTTCCTGCTCGAGTTTTTTCTGCTCGGCGCGCGCATCGGCATCCCAGTTGCCCCGGGTGCGGGCATAAAATTCCTGCTCCTTGTCCTGAAAATCATCGAGATATTGTTGCACGGCGTCGCGTTTGGATTCCGGCAGAAAGGCCAGATTGCCATTCGGGTTCCAACCCTCGTAATCCAGGCCTTCCTCCTTTCGCCGTTGTTTTTCAACATCCACCCCAAACAGTTCCACCAGCAGCGCGGTTTTTTCCTTTTGCAGTGCCTGTTGCTGTCGTGCGCGTTCCCGGTTTTTCTTCACTTTGGCCGCATCATAAGTCGCCTGGTAGGGCTTCCAATAATCGTTTTGGAGAAAATCCTCCGGCCATAAAGCGCGCAGCTTCGGGGCGTAACGGCGGTTTACCTCGGCAATGACCAAATCCTCAATCGTGTCTTCCGGACAACCCGCCGCCCGCAACCGGCGGATGAATTCCTTCAAATCCTCCACTTGGAATTCCCGCCAGGAAACCGCCGCTGCGGTCCCGGCGACAGTATCCGCCGACGCGCTCATCCGCCCGGCGGCGGACGGGTTGGCCGTTGAGGAAACACCGGTTTCCATTTCGCCCGTTTTTGCCGGCGAGGGATGATCCGCGCGGAACAGCAGCACTGCCAATACGGCGCTGGCCGTGAGGGAAAGGGCAAAGATGAATGGCGTCGCTTTCATCGCGTGGCGGGAGCCGGGGCGATGTTGTTGAGCCACCAGCCGGACTGGTTGAAATATCGTTTGCCGGGTTTGGCGCCCAGTAATGCGTTGATGTCGTTCTGTGTTTCCGCTCGGATGGCGCTCAACGCCTGGGCGCGCTGGTCGGAGGAAAGCGTCGGGTCGCCACGGACTTTCTGGGCGGCGGCCTGCGCCTGGTTTTTCATGTCATCGAGCTTGACTACGGAATCCTTCGGCACCCCGGATTCAATGAGGTTGCGGTATCCCCAATCCTGCTCCAGTTTGTATTCCTTCGCGCGGTCGTCGCCAATGGCCTGGGCGAGCCCGGCGTCGAGTTCCTTTTGTTTTTCCTGCCGCGCCTTACGTTCATCGGCGGTGGGTGCTGGCGGGTCGTCATCGGGATTGCGTTGCGGATTCAAGTCCTGCGCGGCTTGCTGATACTGGAAGAGCGCCCGGAACTCGGCTTCGTTCGGGTCAAAGGCCGAAAGATCGTTCTTCAACTGGTTCGCCGTGTCCGAATGGCGCAGGTCCCATTCCAGCAGCTGTTCGGGCGTCAATATGGCCGCCAGCTCGGCGTGAAATTTTTTCTCCACCGCTCGCAGGTCAGCCTGGGTGCCCTGATCAAAATAACCGTCGGTCGCGGCATAAATCTCCTGCTTCGCCTCGCTCATGCGCCCGTCAATGTCCTGCACCTTGTCGCGCAAATCCTTGGGGATGGACACAAAGTAACGGTCCGACCAATCGGGGTTGCCGGAGTCCTTCTGCATTTGCTGATAGACGTCCGGCCCCAGCAACGACTTGATCAGATCCGACTCTTCCTTCTGCAAGGCGCGCATTTGTTCCCGCTGCGCTTTCGTCATTTGCGAATCGATGCTGTAAAAATTGCGGCGCGCCCAGAACTTCCCGTCGTCCGGTTTTTTCTGCGGTCGCAATGCGCCGCGTTTCGGCCGGTAGATCGCCTCCACCGCGCCCACAATGATGTTGCGAACCACTGGCTCGGGCACGCCAAAGGCGCGCAGGCGCGTGATATAAACGGCCAAATCCGGCGCTGCGAGCTGTGACCATTGAAAATCCGACGATGGCGCGATGGATATCGCGGCGGCGGCGCTGGCAGTGGTTGGTCCAACCGGATCGGCGGTTGCAGGAATTTTTGCTTCGGGAACCGGTGCCGGCGACGGATTGGAACCGTGCCGGAGCAAAGCAGCCGCCAGCAATGCGTTGCCAGCCAGGCAAAACACCAGCAGGACCGACCGGAGGTTCATGCTGATAAATTAAGAAGAATAAATTCCGGGAGTCAACAGGGATCCCGACCCTGCCGGCATCAGCGCAAGCGGAACCCGCCTTGAAACACCACTTCGGCGACGGTCACAATCAAAAATACCGCGCTTACCAGTGCATTGAGCCGGAAGAACGCGAGGTTGATCCAGTTCAGGCTGCGCCGGCGCGCGATCCAGTGTTCGAGCACGAGGCAGGCGACGATGATCATCCAGCCGATGAAATATGCGAGGCGGAACCGGCAGAGCAGTCCGAACGCCAGCAGCAGCCCGCACATTATTAGGTGCGCAAGAAATGCCGCCGCCAGCGCGTTCTTCGGCCCCCAGGCCACGACGAGGGAGTGCAGCCCCTGCGCTTTGTCGAATTCGTAATCCTGCAGGGCATAAATGATGTCGAAGCCGACCAGCCACAGGACAACCGCCGATGCTAAAACAATTGGTTGTATTCCGACTCTTATTGATTCAAACCAAGCCCAAGCGGCTTCAGCCGAGGAAAAAATATTCGCCGGTGGTGGCTGAAATCCAAACTCGCCCTTCACCGCCAGCCAGGCGCCGACGGGCGCCAACGCCAGCGCCAGGCCGAGAAAAACATGCGTGTAATCCGTGAACCGTTTCGTCAGCGAATAAAAACAAATCACCACCAGCGCCACCGGCGACAGGTAAAAACAGAGCGGGTTCAGGAGATGACTGACGGCGATCAGGCCGGCGGCCGAGAACGCCCAGAGCATCAACGCGCCCGCCAGTGAAACCTGGCCGGCGGGCAGGTGGCGGTTGGCGGTGCGGGGATTCAGCGCGTCGAATTTGCGATCCACGATGCGGTTGAAAGCCATCGCACAGGTGCGGGCGCAGACCATCGCGGCGAGGATCAGTCCGAACGTGCGCCCGCCCGGCCAGCCGCGATGGTCGCGCGCGGCCACAACCATGGCCGCCAGGGCAAAGGGCAGGGCGAACACGGTGTGGCTGAACCGGACAAACGAGCCCCATTTTTTGATTAATGAAATCATTCGGTTTAGACAACATCCAACATCCAACATCGAACACCCAACATCCAATCTTCAGCCTGTGTTGCCGGATGGATATTGTGCGGATGACTTTCGCCGGTCAGCCAGCGAGTTTTTCTTCGCGGTCTGGATGCTCGAAAAGAATATACGGATCAGTTCATCAGATTCAGACAAAACAAACGGCAGCGTCGGATCATCTTTGCCCCAGCCTTTACGTTTGATTAACCGCGCCCAGCGGCGAGTTTCGCGAAATTCCTTGAGGCAGATTTTGAGTTTGTGGATGAAGTCTTCGCGCGATTCGGCGTCCTCGGCCTCGCCATGGTTTGGATACGGTGACGTGCCGGAACGCAAAATTTGTCCGGCAACGTGATTGCCGGCGCGGGTTGTGGGCAATTTCTCTGACAGATCAATGATAGCCGAGGCAAATTCCAGAAGTCGTCCTTCCAGGTCGTATTTGCGGTTCTCTTTACCACCATCATTGAACACCCAGACATCGCCTGCCGGATCTTTGGGCGTTGGATGTTGGATGTTGGATGTTGGATGTTTTCCTTTCTTCATTTCATTCTTTTTCTTCCGCCCAGCGCGGCGCGAGCTGGTTCGGCACGCCAAGGTGGTCGAGCACGCGGGCGACGACGGTGTCCACGACGTCCTGAACGGTTTTGGGCCCGGCGTAAAAACCCGGATTGGCCGGCAAAATCATCGCGCCGGCCAGCAGCAGCAGTTCCATGTTTTTGACGTGAACGAGGCTCAACGGTGTCTCGCGCGGGACCAGGATCAGTTTTTTCCGCTCCTTCAACACCACGTCCGCCGCGCGCAGCAACACGTCCTCGCTGTAACCGTGCGCGATGCGGCCCATCGTGCCCATGGTGCAGGGAATCACCACCATCGCGTCGGGCGGGTTTGAGCCGCTGGCGAACGGCGCGTTCATGCTTTTGACGTTGTGCAGCTGCACGCCGTCGGCCAGGCGCAGGCCGCCGGGCAATTCTTCGGCGACGACCTGTTGCGCATAATTGCTCAGCACGGCGTGGATTTCGTGGGCGTGCGGGTCGAGATTGTCGAGCAGCCGCTGGGCGTAAAGCGCGCCGCTGGCCCCGGTGATGGCGACTAGAATTTTCACTCTCACAAATGATGACGGTGCGATTCGCTGGCGGCAAGCACAACCAAGACCGCCGGAAATTTGCGATTTACGATGCCCGATTTGCGCGCGAGTCGTCGCCATTGCGCCCATCGTCAACCGGATACCGCAAATGAGGAAACAGCTTGAGTCCGGTTTCCACATGCGCACAATGACCGGGTGTTCAAACCAACAGCCATCGTGGTCGGCGCGGCGTTGCTTCTGGCGGGGTGTGCTTCCCAGCCCACCATTCCGGAAGAAACCATTTCCGCGCCGGTCGCGACGGGTGATACCACGTCGCTGAACTGGGTGAACCCCAACGCCGCCGGCCAGTTTCCCGCGCCCGGGTTATCCCGGCCGCAGGCCCGGACCAGTCCGATCCACACCGCGCCGGTCACCACGTGGACTTCGCTGGACCGGTGGGCGGCCGAAAACAAGGTCGGCCCGCCGCATTTGCTCTCCCACACGCCGGTGGCCACCTATGCCATCGGGACGGCGAACGGCACGATGGTTTTGGACATCGGCAGCCGCGAAGCGACCTGGAACGGGGTGGAAGTCCAGTTGGGTTTCGGGCCGCAACTGATCGACGACCAGATTTTTGTTCACGGCCTGGATTTGCAGAAGAATCTCGAGCCGTTGCTGTTCGGGCCGCCGCTGGCCTATGGCAACCGGGTGGTGGTGATCGATCCGGGACATGGCGGGGTGAATGTCGGCACCGCCAGCGTTCTGGACGGGCGATTTGAAAAGGAATTCACGCTCGACTGGGCGCTGCGGCTTGCGCCCCTGCTGGCGGCAAACGGCTGGCAAGTTTTTCTGACCCGCACCAATGACGTGGATATCGCCTTGTCCAATCGTGTCCAGTTTGCCGAGGCGCACCGCGCGGACCTGTTCATCAGCCTGCATTTCAATTCGACTCCCGATCGCAATAAAAGAATCGCCGGCCTGGAGACCTATTGCTCCACCCCGGCGGGCATGCCGTCCAACTTGACGCGCGATTACGCCGACATCTGGTCGCAATATTTTCCCAACAACAGTTTTGATGCGCCGAACCTGCAACTCGCCGTGCGCCTGCATACGGCGTTGTTGCGCGCGAGTGGCGAGGAGGATCGCGGCGTGCGCCGCGTGCGGTTCATCGGCGTGCTCCATGGACAACGCCATCCCGCCGTGCTCGTTGAAGGCGGCTATCTGTCCAACCCGCACGAGGCGAAGCTGATTGAAAGTTCCGACTTCCGACAAAAGCTGGCGCAAGGCGTTGCGGATGCGCTGAAGTGAAGCGGGTGGTTGAATCGTTGAACGGTTGAATCGTTAAATCGTTTTTCGGTTCAACCATTCAACGATCCAACGATTTAACGTATGAAACATGTTCTCGTCACCGGCGGCGCCGGCTTCATCGGTTCCCACCTGGTCGAGCGGCTGCTGGCGGATGGCCAAGGGGTCGTGGTCATTGACGATCTTTCCACCGGCCGGCTGGACAACCTGCGCGCGGTCAGATCACATCCGCATCTGCGGGTGGTCCAGTCCAGGATTTCCGCGTGCCGCGAACTGCCGGAGCTGGCCGCCAATGCCGGATTCATTTTTCACCTGGCGGCTACCGTCGGGGTGGACCTGGTGGTGAAATCCGCCTTGCACGTGCTCGAAGCCAGCTTCAACGAAACCCAGATCCTGCTCCGCGCCGCCGCGAAAAATTCCACCCCGCTGCTGCTGACTTCGACGTCCGAGGTTTACGGCAAGAGCCGGAAACCCGCGTTCGGCGAGGACGACGACCTGCTCATCGGCCCGCCCGGGCAATCGCGCTGGAGCTACGCCTGCTCGAAGCTGACCGATGAGTTCCTGGCGCTGGCGTATGCGCGGGAAAAATCGCTGCCGGTCATCATCGCCCGGCTGTTCAACACCGTCGGTCCGCGCCAGACCGGCCGCTATGGCATGGTGTTGCCCCGCTTTATCGGGGCGGCGAAAACCGGCGAACCGTTGAAGGTGTTCGGCGACGGCGCGCAAACGCGCTGCTTCTGCCACGTGGGCGATGCGGTGGAGGCGCTGGCGCGCCTGCAGCATTGCGAAAAAGCGCGCGGGGAAATTTTCAACGTCGGGGGCACGGAAGAAACCAGCATCCTGCAACTGGCGCGGCTCGTGGTGAAAACGCTCGGCTCGAAATCAAAAATCCAGCGCGTGCCCTATGACCAGGCCTACGCCCCGGGTTTTGACGACATGCGCCGCCGTAAGCCGCTGGTGAAAAAGCTCGAACGCTTCGTGAAATTCCGTCCGCGCACCACCCTGCATGAAATCATCCAGCGGACGGCGGGTTGAATCCCAGTCGCTGAGCGACGACCGACAATAGCCCGGCGTTTCAACGCCGGGGGACGATTTGGAATTGCCAAAGTCCCGCAGGGACGGCTGAATGGGTTTCATGGCCTACATCAGTTCCTATTTCCATTGTGTCTTTAGCCCCAAAGAACGTCGGCAGTTCATCAGACCCGAATTACGCGAACGGCTCTGGCCATTTCTCGGCGGCATCGCGCGGCAGGACAAAATGAAGGCCATCGAAATCGGAGGCGTGGATGACCATATCCACTGCTTGATTTCCCTGCCGGCCACCGTATCGGCTTCAAAAGCCATGCAGTTGATCAAAGGAGGTTCGTCCAAGCGGGTTCACGAAACCTTTCCCGACCAGCGCCAGTTTGCCTGGCAGGATGAATACGGCGCGTTCAGCGTGAGCGTATCGCAGTTGGATAAAATCATCCAATACATCAAAAATCAGGAGGAGCATCACCGACGGGTGACGTTTCAGGAGGAATTCCTGGCGTTGTTGAATAAACACCGCATTGAATACGACGCGCGATATTTGTGGAAATGAGTTCAGCCGTCCCTGCGGGACTTGGGACTTTGCCGCTTTCACCCGGCGTTGAAACGCCGGGCTATTTTCAGTTGTCCGTTTGGGACGAAGTTCTCCGAAGCTCGATCGTTTTGTGCTGGTGGCAGATTAGGTTTTATCGCAGGAAGAATTTACAGTCTTCAGCAATTTATGAATTGCTCGACTAACCCTACTGCCTGTCGGTTTGATAGAATCGGCCGGCGTGTTTCCATCTTCATCTAGAGCACGAGGATTGGCCTCGTGAGCTAAAAGGATTTTTACAATCTTTAGACGGCACCATGCGCACGCTGTGTGCAAAGGGCTACCGTTGCAAGTACGACCATTTACATTTGCGCCGGCTTTGAGGAGAAACTGAACCATTTCAAAATTCCCTTCACCAACTGCTTGATCGAGAGGGGTGAATCCTTCGCTGTCTCTTGCCTCTAATGAGGCCCCAGCACGAACCAACGATTTCATGATGTTAAAATGACCTTCTTGAATTGCCCATAAAAGAATAGTTCGCCCTCGATAACGAGCATTTACATTCGCTCCTTTGCGAAGCGCAGAAATGACTTGTCTAGAACTTCCAGAAAGGACACCAGCAATTAAATTATCTCTTGTTCGCACAAATAACCGTCAATATTTAATACCTTCATTCTTCAGTAATTCGCGCTTCCAATCCAATCCGCTGGAGAAACCGCCGATTTTTCCATTCGCTGCGAGCACGCGGTGGCATGGAACCAGGACCGGGACCGGATTCGCCCCGCAGGCGCCGCCCACGGCCCGGACCGCCTTCGGCCTGCCAATGGCCCGCGCGATTTCCCCATAGCTTTTCGTTTGGCCGATGGAAATTTTCCGCATCGCCTGCCAGACGCTTTTTTGAAAAGCCGTCCCCGCCAGATCCAGCGGTGGAAATTTTTTGGGCTCCCTTCCGGCAAGAATTCGCTTCAACGCGGTTTCGGTGGCGCGGTGCCAGTGGCGGACTTGAGTGGGGATGCGTCCGCCTTCGCTGCGTTTGGGCGCGACCAGCGCTTCGCGACCTGGAAAATTCAGTTCCGCCAGCCCTTTTACCGAATAACGGGCGACAAACCGGCCGGCCCGGGTGGAAACCGGCAGCGCGACGAATTGGTTTTTACGGCCCATGAATTCAATGGAAATGCATGAAGGCCAGAAAGGTGCCGAGCAATATGGCCAACAAGCCAATCACCAACCAGATGAAGCGGTTGCGGGCGACGCGTTTTTCGTAGCGCATCGGGCGCAAGCCATGCACGCCGCCGGCGGCCAGATAGGCGACCAACCGCGGATTGTTCGTGGTCGGGCGGCGGAAATGGTTCCGGATGCGATTAAACAGTCCGGGCAGATCGTATTTGCGCACGCCGAGTTCGTTGAATTGATCGGGCGCGGCGGTTTCCTCGGTGTCCGGCAAGGGGTTTACCTCTTCAAAAACCGGCTCGTGCACCGGCTGGGGCGGAGGTGCCGGCGTTTCGGACGCCCGGGGGACACTGACGCTGTGCGGAATGGCGGTGGAACGAAATTTCGGTGCCGGGGCACGCTGAAGTTGCGAGTCGAGCTTTTTGATTTCGGCTTCGAGCGCGGCAATCTGGTCGGTGAGGGCGCGCGAGCGGTCGGAAATCGGGTCAACTTTTTTCTTCGCGTGCCCCATACGACAAATTTCAGTGGCGCACCGGTATTTCCATCCAGATCGCCACGAGCACCGCCAGCGCGATCAGGGTCGCCAGCATCAACGGCCAGGTCATCGCGAAGCCGAATTTGCACAACTCGCCAAAGCTGGCATTGGCGAACGGCGAAGCCACCGGCGCCGGGACGCTTTCGGCTTCGGCTTCCTCCTTCGCTTCGCCGGCCAGGACGGGAAATTTGAGCCGTGCGGAATTCCATTCCATACGCGCATTTTCAACGGTGGTGAGCCCGCGGGTCAGTTCAATGCTGAAATTTTCCTTCGTCCACGTTTCGTCGTGGATGCCCTGGATTTTGTCGAGGGCATCCCGGAAATCGGTGACCGTCTTAACCATCTGCTCGGCGTCCCGCCGGGCGTTGAACTCGGCCTCTTCAAGCAGCCCCAGGCCGCGGGTGAGATGATGGATCATTTCCTGCCGGCCGGTCTGGAATTCCGTCTGGCGCCGGCGCAATTCCTCCAGCGAGGCGCGTTCGCGTTCCAGGTCCTCCTGGGCACGCTTCAATTCGGCGAGTTTTTGTTGCGCCTCGACGACCTTGCGGTCCACCTCGTCGCGCGTGGGGGCGCGAAGCGGGTCGTTGGCTGAGGACGTGCCGTAGGGCGATTTATGCGCCTGGAAATCCGTGTCCACAAACTCCGTTGCATCGTAATCAGAAGCCATGGGGCGACTTTAGTCCCGGAAAGCAAAAGTGTAAAGAGCGTTGGCGGCGAATTTTCGGGGGCGAAATTGTCCCTGGAATTCCACTTGTCACCGCGTCGTTCGCGGCCTAAAGTGCCTCAGTCACAGACGCGAGGAATTTTTGACATGATTGAACTGATTCAGTTTCGCTGGAGCCCGTTCTGCATCGTTCAACGGCGTATCCTGGAATTTGCCGGAGTCCGCTTCAAAATCACCAACATCCCTGCCCAGGACCGTTCGCTGGTCTGGAAACTCACCAAGCAGCGTTATTACGGCGTCCCCATCATCCGGGACGGCAAAACCGTGGTTTTCGAGATCCATGAAGATTCGCAGGTCATTGCCAAGTATCTGGACGAGGAGCTCGAGCTGGGCCTGTTTCCCAACAAATGGTGCGACGTCCAGTCCATCCTCTGGCGCTGCATTGAAAATGAAATCGAGGGCGCGACGTTCCGGCTCAATGACATTTACTGGAAGGAAAACGTGCCGCCCGCCGACCAGTTGCAGTATCTGCGGTTCAAGGAACGCAAATTTGGCCGGGGCTGCCTCGACCAGTGGCGCCAGGACCAGAAACTCCTGCGCCAGCAACTGGAGGAGCGCCTGCTGCCGTTCGAGATGATGCTGACGCACCTGCCGTTCATCCTCGAGGACCGGCCGCGTTTCGTGGATTTCGATTTGTTTGGCATGCTGGAAAATTTTCTCTACTCCGGCCATTACCGGCTGCCCGAACGGCACAAGCAAATTCAGGCCTGGTATCGCCGGATGAAGACCGTCAAACACACTGATTTTAGCGCGTGAAAAATTATATTATCGACACCAACGTCCTCCTTCACGATCCCAATTCCCTGCTGAGCTTCGCGGACAACCACGTCCTGGTTCCCATCGAAGTTATCGAAGAAATCGACCGCTTCAAGCGCGAGTCCACGGAACTGGGCCAGAATGCGCGCACGGTTTCCCGGATGCTCGACGGTTTCCGCGGCGAGGGCAGCTTGAGCGAAGGCGTAACGCTGCCCAACGGCGGCAAATTGAAAATCGCCTTTTATAAAAACGGCCACGCCAACGGTGACGGCCACGTCAATGGCAACAGCGTGGACAACCGGATTTTGTCTTTGGCCGCCAGCATCCAGAAGGCCCAGCCCAAAAATGCCACGGTGCTGGTCAGCAAGGACATCAACCTGCGCATCAAGGCCGACGCGCTGGGCCTGTTGGCCGAGGACTATGAGACCGACCGCGTGTTCATCACCGACCTTTACACCGGCATGGCGGAAATGTCGGTGAGCACGGACAGGATGGCCGCATTCCGCGCCAACGGTGAATTGGACCTGGAAAGCGGCAAAAAATATTTCCCGAACGAATACTGCACGCTCACGGACGAGACGAACCCCAAGCGCACCGCGCTCACCAAGGTGGACGCCACCGGCACGAAGCTGGTCCCCATCATCGACTGTCGCGAAGGCATCTGGGGGATCAAGCCCCGCAACCGCGAACAGCATTTCGCCTTCGACTCGCTGCTGGACGACCGGGTCAAGCTCGTCACCCTCATGGGCAAGGCCGGCACCGGCAAGACGCTGCTGGCCATGGCCGCCGGCCTGAAACGCACCGTGCTCGACCGCGAATTCCGCCGGCTCGTGGTGGCGCGCCCGACGATTTCCATGGGCAAGGAACTCGGCTTCCTGCCTGGATCGCTTGAGGAAAAACTCGCGCCGTGGATGCAGCCGATCCATGACGCGCTGGAGATGTTGAGCGACCTCAACATGGGCCACGACCATCGTCGCAGCGGCGACCTCATGCGCTCCGGCAGCATTGTCGTGGAGGCGCTGAGTTACATCCGCGGCCGCAGCATCGCCAACCAGTTCATGATCATTGACGAGGCGCAAAACCTGACGCCCCTCGAGGCCAAGACCATCATCACGCGCGTCGGCAGCGGCACGAAAATCATCTTCACCGGCGACCCGTACCAGATTGACAACCCCTACGTGGACTCGTCGTCGAACGGGTTCAATTATGTGGTGAGCCGGTTCCGGGACCAGGCCATTGCGGCGCACATCGAATTGCAGAAGGGCGAACGGTCCGAGCTCGCCGAACTGGCCGCGAACATTTTGTAGGCTTGAAAAAGGAATCCCCGGGGCCAGAATCGAACCGCCTTTGCGCCCGGACCCAATCTCCGGAAGACCTGCCGCTGGCAGCGGCCAAGTACTACGCTTTGCCAGGGGGTTCTGGCGCGCGAGGTGCTGGTAAACCCGGCAAACCAACAACACGGAACACTATGCCCAACGTGCCTTTTAGAGTTTTGCTTATCGGCGATCAGCCCGCGTGCCTCCGGCTGCTGCGCCAGCAACAATTTGAGGTGATTTGTGCCGACCGGCTGGCGGCGGGGTTGGCCCAGCTGAAGGCCTCCCCGGTCGGCCTGGTGCTGGTGTCGTTGACGCTGCCGGACAGCCGGGGCGCGGAGACGTTTCGCAAGCTCCACGAGGTGGTGCCGCAGCTCCCGATCATTGTGTTGGCGACCCGGGCGCAGGAGAAACTGGCGGCCAGCCTGATGCCGCAGGGGGCGCAGGATTATCTGCTGACACCGGGATTGACCGGCCCGATGCTGGCCAAAGCGATCCACAATGCCAGCGAGCGCCACCTGATCCGGGAGGAACACAGCCGGGCCGGGCATCTGCTCGAATTGCTCATGGACAACATCCCGGACTCGATTTATTTCAAGGACAAAGCCAGCCAGTTTGTGATGATCAACCGGGCCCACGCGAAACGGTTCGGCCTGGCCGACCCCCGCCTGGCGCTCGGCAAGTCGGATGCGGACTTCTTCGCGCCGGCCCATGCGAAGCAGTCGCTGACCGACGAACAACGTGTCATGCAGACCGGCCAGCCGCTGGTGGGCATCGAGGAAAAGGAAACCTGGCCGGATGGCCGGGTGACCTGGGTGTCCACCACCAAGATGCCGTTGCGCGACCGGGCCGGCCGGGTTTTCGGGACGTTCGGCATCTCCCGCGATATCACTGAACATCGGCAGATCGAGCAGACGCTCGCCGAGCGCACGGCCGAACTTTCCAAGGAACGGCTCCTGTTGCGCACGCTGATCGATAACCTGCCGGATGCCATTTACGCCAAGGACGCCGCCGGCCGGAAAACCATGGCCAATCCGGCCGACCTGAAAAATCTCCGGTGCAAAACCGAGGCCGACGCCATCGGGAAGAGCGACTACGATTTCTTCCCGCCGGAGGTGGCCAAACAATTTTTCGAAGATGACCAGAAGGTGATTCACGGCGAGCCGGTCATCAACCGGGAGGAGCATTTCTTCAACAAAGCGGGCCGGAAACGCTGGCTGTTGACCAGCAAACTGCCGCTGCGCGGCAAGAATGGCAAAATCATCGGCCTGGTGGGCATCGGCCGGGACATCACGGACCATAAACTGGCGGAGGACAAGCTGGCTCGTGAACAGGAGCTGTTCCAGACGTTGCTGGATAATCTGCCCGACGCGATCTACTTCAAGGATCGCGAGTCCCGGTTCGTCCGGGTGAGCCGGTCGAAGGTGGAGCGGTCGCTGTCGGCTGTCCGGAACCGTTATCGCGCCGAGCACCCGGACATCGCCCCCGAAAAACTGCCGGCGTATCTGGCCGGCGTGGAGCAGTTCGCCGAACACATGCCGGGCAAGACGGACTTTGACTTTTATGCGGAGGACCGCGCCCGGCCGGCGTACGAGGACGAACAGGCCATCATCCGCACCGGCCAGCCGAGCATCGGCAAACTGGAACGCGCGGTCCAGCCCGACGGCAAGGTCAGCTGGATCATTACCACCAAGATGCCCTGGCGCGACAAGGAGGGGAACATCATTGGCACCTTCGGCGTTTCCCGGGACGTGAGCGCCCTCAAGGAAACGGAGGACAAACTGGCTTACGAACGCGACCTCCTCCGCACCATGCTGGAAAGCTCCCCCGATCGCATTTATTTCAAGGACACCCAATCCCGTCTGATCCGGGTCAGCCGTTCCAAGGCACTCTACACGCTCCAGCACATGCCGCATCTCCGCGAGCGCCTCAGCCGGCGCCGGGGCGGGGAAAAGGGCCAGGTTGCGGTGTCCGACGTGGATCTGCTCGATGGGCTGACCAATGCCGATCAATATCCCGCCGACCATGCCCGCCGGATTTCCGAGGAAGAGGAAAAAATCATGCGCTCCGGCCAGCCGCTCATCGGCAAGGTCGACCAGCTGAAGTTCGGGGACGGCGTCACCCATTGGTCCCTGACCAACAAGCTGCCGTGGTATGACAAGGATGGCAACATCATTGGCACCTTCGGCATTTCCAAGGACATCACCGCCCTCAAGCAAACCGAGGAAAAGCTGGCCGAGTACACGCGGCAGCTGGAACAAAAGAACAAGCAGACCGCGGAGGAATTGAAAATGGCGCGCGAATTGCAACTGGCCATGTTGCCGCATGAATTCCCCTGCGTGCCGCGGCACAAGCCGCAGGGGGAAAGCGACCTGGAGTTCTTCAGCTACTTCTTCCCGTCGGGCGCGGTCAGCGGGGATTTCTTCGATGTGATCCGGCTTTCCGACACGGCCGTGGGCCTGTTCATTTGCGACGTGATGGGCCATGACGTGCGCGCGGCCCTGGTGACGGCCATGATGCGCTCCCTCGTGGTGGACCTGAGCACCACCACCACCGATCCCGGCCAGTTGCTGGCCCAGATCAACCGTGAGGTGGCCGGCGTCTTCAAGCAGACCGATTCCACCATGTATGCCACCGCCTTCTACCTGATCGCCGATGTGGCGAGCGCGGAGTTGCGTTACGCGAGCGCGGCGCATCCGGAACCGATCCTCCTGCACCGGCAACGGGGCACGGCCGAATGGCTGGGGAACGGCGCCGGGAAGAAAAAAGGGCCGGCCCTGGGGCTTTTCAGCGACGGGCAGTTTCCCACCCACCGGTTTCCGATGGAAGCGGGCGACCTGATCGCGCTTTTCACCGACGGGTTGATTGAGGCCGAAGGGGCCAACAACGAGTCGTTTAGTCCCGAGCGCTTGCTGGCGGCGGTCTCGCGGCGCGCCAAACTGCCGACGAACGAGTTGTTCACGGGATTGCTGGACGAAATCAAACATTTCTCCGCCAGTTCCGAATTTGAGGATGATGTTTGCGTGGTGGGCATGGAGATCAAACGGTTGCAAACGGAGCCGCGGCCGGTTTGATCCAGCGCCGGCGCCGGTCGAATGGCGAAACGTTGCTTTGTGTTCCGCCGCCGTTTAGGTTTTCCTCATGAAACCGGTGTCTGTTCTGCTGCTCCTGGCCGTCCTGGCCGGCAGGTTCAGCCTTCCGCTTGTCGCGCAAACTAATTTCCCGCCCCACGCAATCACCCCCGGCCCGTTTCAGCCAACGTGGCCATCGCTGGCGTCGCAGTATCAGTGCCCCGAATGGTTCCGCGACGCGAAGTTCGGCATCTGGGCGCACTGGACGGCGCAATGCGTGCCCGAGCAGGGTGACTGGTATGCGCGCAAAATGTATATCCAGGGGGACCCGGACTACGAATATCAGGTCGCGCACTACGGCCATCCGTCGAAATTCGGTTTCATGGAGCTGGACCACCTCTGGCACGCCGAGCACTGGGACCCGGAGAAGTTAATGGCGCTTTATCAGGCCGCCGGGGCGAAATATTTCGTCGCACTGGCGAACCACCACGACAATTTCGACAACTACAATTCAAAGTATCACGCGTGGAATTCCGTCAATGTGGGCCCGCACCGGGACATCGTGGGGACCTGGGCGAAAGTGGCGCGCCGGCGGGGGCTGCGCTTTGGCGTGAGCAACCACTCAGCGCATGCGTGGCACTGGTTTCAGACGGCCTACGGTTACGATGGCGAAGGCCCGCTGGCCGCGGTGCGTTATGATGCCTTCTCCCTGACCAAAGCCGATGGCAAAGGCAAATGGTGGGACGGTCTCGACCCGCAGGAACTTTATACCGGGCCGAACATGGTGCTGCCCGAGGGCATCACCAATGCCCGGGCGGTCCGCGCCTGGCACGAGCAAAATGACCGGCGCTGGACGGAGAATCCGCCGCCGAATGATCCGGCCTTCACGGAAAACTGGTTTCTCCGCTGCCAGGACCTCGTGGACCAATACCACCCCGACCTGCTATATTTCGACAACACCGGGCAACTGCCGCTCGGCCAGGCCGGGCTCGACATCGTTGCGCACTATTACAACGCCAATGAACGATGGCACGACGGCAAACTCGAAGCGGTCGTCAATGTCAAAGGACTCGACAACGCGCGCCGTCCGGGAGTGGTCGAGGACTATGAGCGGGGGGCCAGCGACGTGATCCAGCCCGCGCCGTGGCAGACCGACACCTGCATCGGTGACTGGCATTACAACCGCCGGCTCTTCGAGCAGCACCGGTATAAAACTGTCGGCCAGGTCGTTCGCATGCTGGTGAACATCGTCAGCAAGAACGGCAACCTGCTGTTAAGTGTTCCGGTGCGCGGTGACGGGACGATTGACAGCGACGAAATCGCGTTTCTCCAGGGCATGGCCCGGTGGATGAAAGTGAATGGCGAAGGCATCTTTGGCAGCCGCCCATGGAAAATTTATGGTGAGGGCCCGACGCAGGCGCCCGGCGGCATGTTCAATGAAAACAAGGTGAAATTCGGCGCGGGAGACGTCCGTTTCACCACGAAGAACGGGGTGCTTTACGCCTACTTCCTCGGCTGGCCGGATGACGGCAAGCTGGTCATCCGGTCGCTGGGTCAAGGCACAGCCGATCAACCGGCATTGCTCAGCCAAACCATCGCTTCGGTCAAACTGCTTGGATGCCCGGAGAAAATCACCTGGACCCGGGAGGCCGACGGATTGCACGTGGCGCTGCCGGCAAAGAAACCGTGCGACGACGTGTTCGCCCTCAAGCTCGCATTGAAATAGAAAGCCGGGTCGGCCGGCGGAAAATCACTCGTGCCCGGACCCGTTGCGAGGATATTCCCGGTCAAACCACGCCTTCAATCCGGCATCGAGCTGTTTCAAGTCCGGCCGTGTGTTTGCGGCGGCCACCGCCTCGGCCCATTCCTGGTTCAGATCACCCAGGTCAACCTTCGCTCCCGCCCGTACAAAAATCGGCAGGTGATGCAATTCGGCATTGACGGTAATGGTCTGGCCGCCCGCGTAGGTTTT
>Ga0265338_10000694_pt1 | contig 57889 bp, 58 predicted proteins | sample 42126metaG_FD_193579 | JGI IMG/M metagenome (GOLD analysis project Ga0265338, IMG submission 193579) | Rhizosphere microbial communities from Carex aquatilis grown in University of Washington, Seatle, WA, United States - 4-21-26 metaG | ecosystem: Host-associated > Plants > Roots > Rhizosphere... | reverse complement strand
GCGCGGCGGGCGGGCAGTAGACGAAGTGGCCCGGCTCGAGCGGGATCTCCTCGCCGTCGATGCGCAGGATGCCGCTGCCGCCGATCACCGCGTACACCTCTTCCTCGCCGTTCGCCGCGTGATCGTGCTCGGGCCCTTCCTTGCCGGCCGGCAGGTCGAGCTGGTTGATCTTGAACCCGGCGACGCCGAGCTTGTCGGTCAGCGGCCGGAAGACACCGTGGCTCGCCTCGACCTCACTCGTATGGATGACCTGGGACACAGACGTTCCTCCTATCGAGTCGGACTACTCGTGCGGACCATATCGTCGCTAGCGCACGAGCTCAGCGGCGGAGCTCGTACACCGTCATCGCCTCGCCCGAACGGCCTGTGCCGGGGCCGCGCACGGTGAATCCGAGCTTGACCGCCAGCCGGCGCGACGGCTCGTTCTCTCCGGCGATGTACGCGGTGACGGTCTCGATCTTCGTGCGAACCCACATGTCGGCGATTGCCGCCTGCATCGCCTCGGTCGCGATGCCTTCGTTCCGCCGGTCCTCCGTCACCCACTAACCGGCCTCCACCTCGTCGGGCGCGATCCCCTCAATTCCCTCGCCGGCGAGGCGCAGCTCTGCGGCGCCGAGGAACCTGTTGTCGCGCCGGTCGCGAATCGTCCACGGGCCGAAGCCGTGCTCTCTCCATTGCGCCTCTGCGGCTCGCGTGTCTCGCGCCGCGTCGGCCGTGTTCCTCGACGCAGCGGCGTGCTCGGCCTCGTCGAGGCGACCCATCGGGAGCAAGATCAGACGTGCCGTTTCGAGGCGCATCGCCGGCAGCTATAGGACGAGCTCGGCGAGCGTCTGCAGCGCTTCCGGCTGTGGCGTCCCGAGGACGAGCGTCGTTATCGGTGTCTCGCGCCACGCGGCGAGGCGCTCGGCGATTCGCTCCTTCGGGCCGACGAGCGTGAGAGCGTCCACTAGCTCGTCGGGGACGGCGGCGATCGCTTCGCGCTGCTTGCCGGCGAGGTAGAGCTCCTGGATCTCCTCGGCCGCGTCCTCCCAGCCGTAGCGGCGGACGAGCGCGTTGTAGAAGTTCTTCCCCTTCGCGCCCATGCCGCCGACGTAGAGCGCGAGGTACGGCTTGAGCGCGTCGCGCAGCGCCTGGACGTCGTCGCCGACGAAGCAGCTCACGGTCGCGGCGATCTCGAAGCCGGGCTCCGCGCCGGCGAGGCTCTCACCGAACGCGTCGTCGAAGTGCTCGGGATCGACGAAGAGCGGCAGCCAGCCGTCGGCGATCTCCGCCGCGAGCGCGACGTTCTTCGGACCGAGCGCGGCGAGGTAGATGGGAATGTCGGCGCGGAGCGGACGGAGCATCATCTTCAGCGGCTTGCCGAGACCGGTCGCGCCCGGGCCGTCCCACGGGATCCGGTAGTGCTCGCCGGCGTGCTCGACGACGTCGCGCCGCAGCGCGGTGCGGACGATCTCGACGTACTCGCGCGTCTTGCCGAGCGGCTTTCCCCACGGCTGGCCGTGCCAGCCCTCGACGACCTGCGGGCCTGACGTGCCGAGGCCGAGCAGGAAGCGGCCGCCGGAGAGAAGGTCGAGCGTCGCCGCCGTCATCGCCGTGTTCGTCGGCGTGCGGCCGGGGATCTGCATGATCGCCGAGCCGAGCTTGATCTGATCGGTCTTCGCGGCGAGGTAGGCGAGGACGGTCACCGCGTCGGTGCCCCACGCCTCCGCCGTCCAGACGGAGTCGAAACCGAGCCGCTCCGCCTCCTGCACGAGCGGCACGAGGTCGGCGGGATTCGTGCCGGGCGGCGCGTAGCCGAGGTTGAGGCCGAGCTTCACCCCGTGATCCTACGGCTCGATCCTCGCGAGGGCGTGCGCGCCCGGGCGCGTTTGGATTGACGATCCACGTCCGCTAGGCTCCTCCACCCGTGGCGCACCCTGAGCTAGCCGCCGAGCAGGCCTACGTCGACAACGCGTACGAGCAGCTCGACCGGATGCGGTCGACCGTCGCGCGCACGCAGGACGCGATGGCGACCGAATGGGCGGCGCTCAACATGGAGGCGTGGGCGAAGCGCCGCATGCAGACGTTCGAGGACGCCGAGCGCGGGCTCGTCTTCGGTCGCCTCAGCCTCGATGCGAACCCGCGGCCGCTCTACGTCGGCCGCCGCTGGGTGAGCGACGACAAGCAGGAGTCGCTCGTCGTCAACTGGCAGGCTCCGGCGGCGCGGCCGTTCTACACCGCGACGCCGCAGGAGCCGCACGGCGTCACGCAGCGGCGCCGCTTCCGCGCGAAGGGGCGGAAGCTCCTCGACATCTCGGACGAGTCGCTCGACGGCAGCGCGGTCGAGGGCGCCGCGGTCTCCGACTTCCTCCTCGAGGAGCTCGAGCGCCGTCGCGACGCGCGGATGCGCGACATCGTCGCGACGATCCAGTCCGACCAGTACCGCCTCATCACCGCCGAGCCCGACGGCGCCCTCGTCATCCAGGGCGGCCCGGGTACGGGCAAGACCGCGGTCGGTCTCCATCGCGCCTCGTGGCTTCTCTACACGCACCGCGAGCAGCTTCGCCGCGTCCTCGTCGTCGGCCCGAACGCGACGTTCATGGAGTACGTCTCGCAGGTGCTGCCGACGCTCGGCGAGGAGGCCGTCGAGCAGCGCGCCGTGACGGAGCTCGTCGACGGCGTCGAGGTGACGCGGGAGGAGGAGCCGGACGTCGCGCGGCTGAAGGGCGACCCGCGGCTGCGCGAGGTCGTCGCGCGCGCGGTCGAGCTCGCGGTCGTGCCGGCGCCGGAGGAGCTCGTGATGCGCGTCGAGGGGGAGTACGTCCGCGTGCGCGAGCGGAACGTCGTCGAACTGCTCGACGATGCGCTCGAAGCCGGCGACCCCCTCGGCCTCGCGCGCGAACGGTTCCGGATGGCGGTGCTCCGCCGCTTCTACGAGCGGTACGGCGAGCTGTTCGGGCCGCAGGCGATCCGCAGCTTCGACGAGATCGAGCGTGGCCTCCGCCAGGGCGGCTTCCTCACGCGCTGGCTCGACCGCGTTCTGCCGCTGCCGCAGCCGGAGAAGCTCGTCGCGCGGCTGTTGACATCGCCGGCCGCGCTCGAGGCGGCGTCGGAGGACGTGCTCGACGCCGATGAGCGGAAGCTCCTCCTCCGCGACCGCCCACGCCGCGCCGCCGATCTCGTCTGGAGCGACCACGACGTGCCGCTGCTCGACGAGGCGCGCGCCTTGCTCGACGGCGCGCCGCGCTCGTACGGGCACGTCATCGTCGACGAGGCGCAGGATCTCTCGCCTATGCAGCTCCTCGCGATCTCACGCCGCGCGGTCGACGGCTCACTCACGATCCTCGGCGACGTCGCGCAGGCGACCGGCCCGGTCGTCTACCGCCGCTGGGAAGAACTGGAGCCGTTCCTGCCCGAGGACACGGAGCTCGAGATCCAGGAGCTGCGCCACGCGTATCGCGTCCCGGCCGAGATCATGGACTTCGCGCTGCCGCTCCTCGACGTGATCGCACCCGAGGTCGAGCCGCCCATCGCGTACCGCAAGGGCGGCGACCCGCCGAGGGTCGTACACGTAGCCGACGATGAACTGATGGGGTCTGCTTTGAGCGAGGCAGTACGGCTCGAGGATCTCGACGGGCTCCTCGCGGTGATCGTCCCGCGGACGCTCTCCGTGCCGGACGAGTTCCCGTTCCCGATCCTCACGCCACGCCAGGCGAAAGGCCTCGAGTTCGACCACGTCGTCGTCGTCGAGCCGGCAGCGATCGCCGACGAGGGCGACCGCGGCCTGCGGGAGCTCTACGTCGCGCTCACGCGCCCGACGATGACGCTCGTCGTCGTCCACGCCCGGCCGCTGCCGGACGCGCTTGGCATCGTTGCCTTGTGAGTTAGCGATGAAAGAGGCGACAGGAGATCGCGTAGTCGCGTTCGTGAGTGAGCTGTTCGGCGGCGCCTCGTTGCAGCCGCCGGCGCTTCAGGGCGTTCCTTCGCTTCGGTTCGAGCTGGGCGGCGAGGAGTTCGACCCGTGGTATCGCTGGCTCGGCGAAAGGTGGATCTTCGATCTCCCCGGCCCGCTGTCCCGAAGGAAGCCCCGCGTCCGTCAGGCGGTGGATCGGGCGGCGACGGTCTACGAAGAGGTGTTCCAGCGCGACGAGACCGGGTTCTTCGTCGCGTACGTTTGGCCTGGTGAGTGGGCGAACGAGGACGGACTCCTCTCGGTGCTGCCAGACGACACAAGTGTGGAGCGGCAGCCGGGCGTCAACTACTGGGGCGACCCTGATGGGGACGACAACTACACGCGGCTCGCCGCCCAGTGCACGCCGCGTGAGATCGAGTACCGCTCGCTCTTCCGGATGCTCGCGCACGATGAACTAGGCCTCGACCCGTCGGTGTCGGGTGAGATCTTCATCGTCAACGAGTCGCGGCCGGCGATCTTCCACATGTACGACGACCGGGGCGCGCTCGTCTACGCGCCGTCCGCCGATCAGCTGGCACCGCTGGCCGACGCGTACGGGCCGTGGCTCGTCCGCGACCACGTCGCGCCTCAGTAGCCCCACCGTCTTGGGCGCCCAACTCCTGGCTGCCTATGGCCGCAGCAGGCTGTAGCCCCACCGTCGCGTGCGCCGCTCGAAGCGGAGCGAGGCGAGGTCGAGGTACGCGCGCATCGCCGGGTTGCGCTTCAGCGCCTGCCACTGCGCGAAATAGCGCTCGTCCGCGCCGGCTTCCACCGGCTCGCTCGGTGGGATCGGGTCGAGCTGGAGGAACTCGAAGACGCCGCGCAGCACCGGCTCGGGCTCACGCACGAGCTCTTCGTAGCGGATCACATGCACGCGCTCCAGCCGCGACTTGTCCGCCGCGAAGATCTCGTGGCAGCGGAGCCAGTGCTCAACGAGGCGCCCGAACCGCCGCGTCTGCCGCCACTTCGCTGTCGCTAGCGAGACGGCGATCGGGTGGCGGAGGACGACAACGAAGGACGCACCGGGGAAAAGTTCCTGCAAGAAGCGGGTTTTCAGCAGGTTCGGCGGCGACTTCTCGAGCAGTACGGGCCGCGCGAGATCCCAGTGCGGCGACCACTCCTCGAACAGCCGTCGCGCCTTCTCCTCGCTCGCCTGTTCCTCGGTGAAGTGCGCCTCCGGTGCGAAGCCGAACCGGCCGGGGCCTCCCCAGACCTTGGCGGCGGGGTAGACGGTCTGGAGATGCTGGCCCTCGTCGGCCGGGACGTCGGTGCCGGAGAAGCCGCTGACCTCCGGGTGTGCGGCGAGCAGGCGCGCGAGCAGCGTCGTGCCGCTGCGGTGCAGGCCTGCGAGGAAGACGAAGCGGTGATCGTCCACGGCTCGCCGCATCGTATGGCGCGCTTCATCTAGCGTCCCGGAGATGCGGACTCGGCACCTCGGAGACGGTGGCCCGGAGGTCTCGGTCGTCGGCCTCGGCACGAACAACTTCGGGCGGCGCTGCGACTACGACCGGACGCTCACGGTGATCGACGCCGCGCTCGACTCCGGCATCACGCTCTTCGACACGGCCGACATCTACGGCCAGGGGATGAGCGAGGACTACATCGGCCGCGCGCTCGAGGGGCGCCGCGACCGCGTGATCCTCGCGACGAAGTTCGGCATGCCGATGGAGGAGCGCCCCGACGACTCGCCCGGCCGCCGCGAGTACATCCGCTGGGCCGTCGAGGGCTCGCTCCGCCGGCTGCGCACCGACGTCATCGACGTCTACCAGCAGCACCGTCCCGACACGTCGACGCCGATCGAGGAGACGCTCGGCGCGCTGAGCGAGCTCGTCGAGGAGGGCAAGGTGCGCTTCATCGGCGCCTCGAACTTCTCGGCCGAGCAGATCGAGACTGCCGAACGGGTTGCGCCGGGACATGGGACGCCGCGCTTCGTCTCCGTCCAGAACGAGTACTCGCTCGTCGAGCGCGAAGCCGAGGATGAGGTGCTGCCGACGTGCGAGCGGCTCGGGATCGGCTTTCTCCCGTACTTCCCACTCGCGAGCGGCCTGCTCACCGGCAAGTACCGCCGCGGGGAGGAGGCGACGGAGGGCCGACTCGCCGGGCAGGAGATCGCCGACGCGCGCTGGGACCGCGTCGAGGCGCTGTCGGCGTTCGCCGAGGCGCGGGGCATCGCGATGCTCGACCTCGCCTTCGGGGGCCTGCTCGCGCAGCCGGCCGTGACTTCCGTTATCGCCGGTGCGACGAAGCCAGAGCAGGTGCGCGCGAACGTCGCAGCCGGCGCATGGGAGCCGAGCGCGGCCGACATGGAGGAGCTGCGGGCGCTGCGTTGATCTCCGACGCCGGGCCCGGCGACGCCGCCGAGCTCCGCGCGATGTTCCGCGAGTACGCGGCCTGGATCGGCGACGGCTTCTGGGTCAGGGACTTCGAGGACGAGCTGGCCGCTCTGCCCGGCTACTACAAGGCGCTGCTCGTCGCGCGCGACGACGCAGGCGTCCTGATCGGATCCGCCGCGGTCAAACACCTCCCGGACGGCGCCGCCGAGCTGAAGCGGCTCTACGTCCGGCCCGCGGCGCGCGGCACCGGCCTCGGAAAACGGCTCGCGGCGGCGGCGATCGACCGCGCCCGCGAGCTCGGCTACTCGGTCATCCGCCTCGACACCCTGCCGCGCATGGAGACCGCCCGCGGCATCTACGCGTCCCTCGGCTTCGAGCCGTGCGAGCCGTGGGTCGACCACCCGATCCCGGGCGTCCTCGTCCTCGCGCTGGAGCTCTAGCGGCCGCAGGTCGCAGTTATCGAGCCGTCCGGGCTGGATTGGAGCTCGAGCGAGCGACTCTTCCCCGCCGGAGTCGCCGATCCGTCGCCTACCGACCAGCTCGACCCGTTTGGGTGGCTGGGAGTACGGACCCTGAGATTCCCGCACGTGACGAGGTCGCCGGGGCGCAGCTGTCCCGGCCGGAAGATCCGCTGCTCGCCCGCATGAACGACGACGTGCAGAGGCGCGTGCCGGGGGGTGGGCTGCGGCGCGATGGGCGGCGGTCCGTTGTTGTAGAGCGCCGGACCTGCGCCGCACCGAGCGAGCAGACCGAATAGGAGGACGAGCGGCCCGAGACGCGCCATGTGCGCAATCTACGCTGCCGCGACGTCGCCGAGCCGGAAGCGGAGGTCGTTCAGCCGCGCGTGCCACTCATCGGAGAGTCCGGCGACGCACTTCATCGACCGGCACGCGAGCTCGACGAGCTCCTCGGGCGGGATGCCGTGCAGCTCCGCCCAGTCGCGATCCTCGTCGGAGAGGTCGTCGGCCGGCTCCCCGGCTGTCGCCGCAACGAGCTCCGCTGCGTGCACGGCCCGCTCTGCGGTCTCGCCGTCGGGCTCGTCGCACGCCGCGTTCAGCGCTTCAGCGAGTGAAATCCAGTCCACTACGCGTCGAATTCCACCTGATCGAAGAAACGAAGCACGGTGTGTCCCGGCCGGACGCGGCTCTGGACGGCGCGAAGCTCGTCGTCGGACGCGAGGCCGAGGGCGCGCTTTACCGCGAGCCACGGGAAGTTGAAGTCCTCCTGGATCATCATCGTCGAGATCCGCGGGTTGATCTCGATGATCTTCTCGCCCATGAACTGGATACTCACGAAGTGCTCGAAGCCGAACTCCTCGACCACGGGCTCCGACGTGGCGACGAGCTCGGGCGCGTCCAGGGTGACGAAGTACATGCCGAGGCCGCAGCGCAGCGACTCGCGCGTCCGGGTCGCCTGAAGGACGATGCCCCGCCCGTCGGCGATCGCGTCCACCGTTCGCTCGGGCTCCGTCAGGAGCTCCATGACGAGCAGGTCGATCCCGTCCTCGGGCAGCAGCTCCACGGCCTCTTCGAGCCGCATCGCGAGAGCACCGGGGCGTTCGTAGAGCAGCTGGTGCGTCCGGTCGACAGTCGGGTCGAGAATCCGGAAGCCCCGAGAGCCGCTCGAAAAGGCAGGCTTGAAGCAGACAGGACGGTCGGGATAGCCGAGCTTCCGGGCGGCCTCCTCGACGCCGGCCGCACCCGTCACGCGGTGAAACTCGGGCGCGCCCACACCGATCCGGTGGCATGCCTCGAACGTCTCAGCCTTGTCGTTCGCACGCCGGACGGCGTCCGGTCCTGAGACCATCACCGGCACGGGGAAGTCGTGCCTCCGATCCGCCAAGCTCTGGAGGTCGTTCGACCCGTGTGGCAGGACGACGTCGACGCCTTCGCGCTCGACGAGCTCGAGAATCGCGTCGGCATAGCCGGGGTCGCTCCCGGCCGGCACGAGGTGGAACGCGTCGCAGATGTGCCGGCCGATGGCCCGTTCGGACATGTCCACGCCGACGAGGCGCACGTCGCGCTCGCCGTTCTCGCGCAGGGCGCGCAACATCCGCGCCGCGCCCGGACCCCCGCACGCCGTGACGAGGATCGTCGTCATGCCTGCGCCAGCACCCATTGGAAGCACTCCGGGGTGTCGTCGGCCCCTTCCCACGCGACGACCTCGTCCTCCTCGATGGAGAAGCCCGCTTCGCGCACGAGACGTGAGTTGATCTCGGGCGGGAAGCTCGAGAAGAACGTCGGCGCGCCGAGCCACTCTCCGGTCCAGCCGGGGAGGTCGGTCTGGCCAAAGGCCGCAAGAAGCCAGCCGCCACCGGCCGCCTTCGGCGGCCGGGAACTTCGCCGGGCACCGCCGGCTTTGCCGGCGGTGCTTCCAGCATCTGCCACGAGCCAGCGGTGGATGTCGCGGAGCAACGGCGCGAGCAGCTCCCTCGGGACGTGGTTGAAGACGTAGAAGGACGCCACCGCGTCGAACGAGGCTTCAGGCAGCTCGAGCGCCGTGAAGTCGGCGCAGATGAACTCGGCGCCTGGCACTGCGGCCCGCGCGCGCTCGACCTGACGGGGGGAGATGTCCACGCCCGTGACGGCGAACCGCTGCGCGAGCCGCTTCGTCTCGGGCGACCCGCCGCCACACCCGAGCTCGAGCATGCGCGTTCCGTCCGTCAGTCGCGCGACAAGCTTGTCCTCCCACGCGCGTCGCGGGTCGCCTGCGCCCCGCTCGCGCCACTCGGCGAACGCCTCGCCGATGATGTCGTAGCCGTCGGCGACGAGCTGTGTCCGGGCATCAGCCACCCGGCGAGATTACCTTTGCGGTCTTGAAGGTCCTCCTTGTGACGCTCCACTTCCCGCCGGGCGGCGGCGGCGGCGTGCATCGGCCGCTGAAGTTCGCGACGCACTTGCCGGCGCTCGGGATCGAGACGCACGTGCTCGCACCCGACATGCCCGGCGGCGTCCAGGCCAACGACGAGCTCGAGTTGCCGACGCAGGCGTGGATCCATCGCGTCCGCTACGTCGGCCCGAACGCGGGGCGCGCGTCCGAGCGCCTTGCCGGGACGGAAGGGCTCGCGCGTGTCGGTACGCAGGCGGCGCTGCTCGGCCGGCGGCTGCTCGTCCCCGACGAGAACCTCCCCTGGAGCACGATCGCGACGCCGGTCGCCATCCGCATCGCGCGGCGCGAGGGGATCGACGTCGTCATCACGACCTCGCCGCCGCCTTCGCTCCATCTCCTCGGCGCCGCCGTGAAACGCGCGAGCGGCGCGGCGTGGGTCGCCGACCTGCGCGACCCGCTCACGTCCCACCCGCACCGGCGCGGCTACGAGTCGCGGCTCGCGCAGCTGAAGGAGATGACCGTCGGCGGAGTAGGCCGGCTCGTCGCGTCGCAGGCCGACGCGATCGTCGCCGCATCCGACGCGATCGCCGAGGAAGCGCGGGCTCTGCGGCCGAAGGGCAAGGTCGTGACGATCGCGAACGGCTCCGACTTCGACGACTTTGTGGGCTTGGAATACCACCCAAGTGAAACGCTGCGTATCACGCACACGGGCGCATTCCACGGCAAGCGCGATCCGAAGCCGTTCTTCCGGGCGCTCGCGGAGTCGGGGCTCGAGGACGTCGTCGTTCGCTTCGCGGGGGACGTTCGCGACGCCGACCGCGAGTACGCGGAGGCGCTCGGCCTCGGCGACCGCGTCGAGTTGCTCGGCTACGTCTCGCGGCGCCGCTCGCTCGAGCTGCAGCGCGACTCGGAGGCGCTTCTTCTCCTGATCCCGGACTCGGGCGGCCGCGGCAAGGGCGTCCTGACGGGGAAGATCTTCGAGTACCTCGCCGCAGAGCGCCCGATCCTCGCGGTCGTGCCGCCCGACGGCGCCGCCGCCGATCTCCTCCGCGACACGGGCGCCGGCACGATCGTGGCGCCCGACGACGTCGACGCGATCCGCGCCGCGCTCGTCGATCTCCACCGCCGCTGGAAGGACGGAAGCCTCGACGGCACCCCACTCTCCCCCGAGTGGCGCGAACGCCTCTCGCGAGCCCACCGCGTCGAGGAGCTCGCCGACGTGCTAAGGACCCTGGCGTGACCGCCGCCGCCCTGCCGCTCTCGCGGCCTCGCGCGCTCTCGCTCGAGCGCGTCACGTCGACGCTCTTCTTCACGACGCTCTTCGTCTCGACGTTCGAGAAAGTGCACTGGAACTTCGGCGGTCAGCTCGGGATCAACGACTTCTCCACGATCCTGTTCCTCCTCGCGTTTCTCGCAAGCGAGCGCGAGCGCGAGGAGAAGTTCCCACGTACGAGCGCGATCGTGCTCGCCTTCGTCGCCGCCTTCGCGCTCGTCTATCTCGCCGGCTTCTGGGACATCCAGACGAAGCAGGGGCTGACGCAGTTCTGGAAGGGGATGACGAAGTTCGCCATCCACTGGTCCTTCATGGTCGCGGCGGTTGCCTATCTCGTGCGGCGCGGCGAGGCGTACTACTGGCGTGCGATCGCCTGGTTCGCGCTCGGCTTCGTCGCGAACGCGGTGTACGGGATCCTCCAGCTCGGCGCAGCGGTCGCCGGTCACAACCTCGACAACATGGTGCTCAGCCCGCTGACCGGAGGCGCGAGCAGCATCGACATCTTCGGCCACATCGCCGGCTCGAGCATCTACCGCGTCAACGCGCTCACGGTCGATCCGAACCACCTTGGCGTGATGCTCTGCGTGCCGCTCCTCGCGCTGACGCCCGTCTACCTGCGGATGGCGCGCACCCATCGCCTGAAGTGGTGGCTCGCCGGGACGCTCGCGTTCCTGCTTCTCGTCGAGATCGCCACCCTCTCGCGGAGCGGCTGGGTCGGGCTCGCCGCCGGCGGGCTCATCCTCGTGATTCCGTACCGCCGCTTCGTCTTCACGAAGCAGCTGCTCTACCCGGTCGGCGCGCTCTTCGCCGTGCTCCTGGCCGTCGTCGTCGTGCGCCACCACTTCGTCTCGACGCTGCTCGGCCAGCGCCTGTCGACGAGCGGCTCATCGACGCAGACGCACTTCGCCGTCTACTCGTTCATCGGCGACGTGCTGCACATGCATCCGCTGCTCGGACTCGGCGAGAACAACTTCGCCGTCTACTACCAGTTCATCACCGGGAAGGCGAACTTCGGCGCCCACTCGTACTGGGTGTCGATCATCGTCGAGTCCGGTCTGCTCGGCTTCCTCGTCTGGGTCGTCTTCCTTCGCTACGTCTTCGTCCGGCTCATCGCGGCGCGCCGGCTCGGTCGCCTTCTGGACGCGATCGGAGACGAGAAAGGGTCGCGCGTCAGGCCGCTCGCGTGGGGTTTCACTGCGGCGCTCGTCGGCACGATGGCCGCGAACTTCTTCTACCTGACGATGCAGTTCTATTACTTCTACGCCTTCCTCGCGCTCGTGCTCGCGCTACCGCTCGTCTTCGGCGGGCGCGCCCGCGAGGGCTAGCTGCCGACAGCGTCACTCCGGTCGGAGTCCGCGTCGAGGGTATTGAGGCGCCGTCCGGTACGAGAACGACGGTCTAGGCTGCTGGCTGCGGGTGAAGCGCCCCGCTTTTCCTGGTGCGGACGGGTCTAGGGGCCGACTGCCACTGCCCAGGGCAGGCCGTGACCGTTGGCGAGAGTGGTGATGGGGCCGCCGCCGACCAACTCCTTGTACACCTCGCCGCCGTCGACATCCCAGTACACATACGTGCCGTCCGTCGCCACCGAACGGGCTGGGCTCTGGTAGTCGCTGCTGCTGCCGAGGCCGGTCACTGGGCCGCCGCCGACCGGAACCTTTAGAACCCCACCGCCGGTGTGATCGCCGACCCAGTAGACGTTCGTGCCATCCGTCGCCACCGACTCGGTGCCCCCCTGTTCATCGGCGAGAGTGGTCACAGGCCCACCGCCGACCGGAACCTTGTTCACGTTTCCGTCCCAGAAGTCGGCCCAGTAGACGTTCGTGCCGTCCGTCGCAACCGAGTCGGGGTAGTTCTGGCCGGTCGCGAGTGTGGTCACGGGGCCGCCGCCGACCGGAACCTCGTCCACCGTCCCAACGGCGGAGCCTCCCCAGACGCCGGCGACCCAGTAGACGTTCGTGCCGTCCACCGCCACCGATCTAGCCCCGCCGTTCATGAGGGAGCCGGTCGCGAGGGTGGTCACGGGGCCGCCGCCGACCGGGACCTTGTTCACCGTCCCATCTCCAGCGTTGACCCAGTAGACGTACGTGCCGTACACCGCCACCGAGTCGGGGTAGTTCTGGCCGGTCGCGAGTGTGGTCACGGGGCCGCCGCCAACCGGAGCTTCGTTCACGGTCCCCTGCGCCACGGTAGTAGTCCAGTAGACGTTTCTGCTGTCCACCGCCAGCGCGGCAAGCCCCAACGGTGCGAGCGCGCTGCCGGTTGCGAGGGTGGTCACGCAGCCGCCGCCGATCGGAACTCTCTCCACCGCCCCGTTGCCCCCGCCGTCGGACGATGCGGAAAAGTAGACGTGGCCGGACGAACGAGCACTACCGAAGAAGCTGAGCCTCGCAGTCGCCCCATGCGAACCAGCGGCCGTGAGCGTCGCGCTGTCGCACGCTCCAACCCCGCTCGGCGCGTACGCGACGCCGACCCAACACGACAGGTGCTTCCCGATGCTCTTCCCCGAGCAGCGGTCAACCCTGATCGAGAAGGCCGACGAGCCGGTCAGACTGATCGCCAACTTCCCGGACCTCGTCAGCGTCGTGTTCCCGAGCCTGAACCCCTTCGTTACACGCGCCCCGCCCTTGACCTCTCCGAACGCGTAGGACTTGATGGCGGCGCCTCCTCGCGACGCTGACCACCGGAGCAACGCAGGTGGGGCCGCCCCCCGGCCAACTGCCGGAGCGACGAAAACGACGCCGGCTACGGCCACCGCAACGAATGTCCACCACGCGCGCTTCACGACACACGCAGCTTAGGCGCAGGCGTCATTGCGGAACGCAGGCCCAGGCGAGTGGGATCGCTCGCGCGTGGAGCCGTTACGCGTCAGCAGTTGCTTCGGAGCCGGACACGGAAAGGCAGCGTCTCGCCGAGCGCCAGGCCGAAAACGTGGTAGTCAGCGTGAAGGTCGAACTCCCCGGTCCCGGAACCGCCGAGGTAGCGCACCACGTCTTTCCCGTTGGCTCCGGGGGCGAGGCGGAGCCGCCCGGGGCGCGCCGGGCTTTCGGTGATCGATGTCGCGTCAATCCGGTCGACGGTGACACCGGCGTGGGCTGCGTTGTGGACGTTCACAAGGATTGAGCAGTACCTCCCTACAGACGCGGCTGGGACGGCACCCGTGGTCCAGAGCGGATGAAGTAAGCCGTACGACGCGACCACGATGGCGAGCACAGCCACGAGGACGGCAGCGCGCCTTGGTGCTAGGCGCCTGTCGTCGCGACCGACCCAGCCGCGAACGAGTACGAGAGCAACGAGAAAGCCGAAGACTCCGAGCCAGGGACGCGCTGTCACCAAAGGGATGCCGCCGACGAAGAAGAGCACCGTTGCCAGGCGTCCGTCGGAAACGGGGGCGTGGGCCCTGCGTAGCCACCACGAAGTGGCGACCGTGGCGAGCACGAGCCCGATCAAGATCACCGCGGTGTTGGCGAGGATGCTCCAGGTCCCGTTCTCGGCGTACGACCACTCGTTGATCGCCCCCCTCGACCAGGCGTACGGCTGTGAGATCGCGCCGACGAACGAGGCCGCGACGTAGAGCACGAGCAAGGCGAGGGCCGCAGACAACCAGCCCATGACGAGCGCGAGGGTTGCGGCAATCCATCCCGGCGGATCGGTCTGCCCGGAGTAAGCAACCGACGTCACAACACCATCCTATTCCGCACGCCCCGCTCATACTCCCTCGGGAAACCGAACGTGGCGCCTCTCAGAGCGTAGGGCTAAGCGAGGCGCTGGGCGCGCATCCGTCAGGCGTAGCTCCTCAGGGCAGTACGGTATTCCACCGTGGCGAAGCGGAAAGCGTTCATCACCGGGATCACGGGCCAGGACGGCTCCTACCTCGCCGAGCTTCTCCTCGAGAAGGACTACGAGGTCTTCGGGATGGTTAGACGCTCGAGCTCGTTCAACACGGCGCGGATCGATCACATTTTCGGCGACCTCGAGCTCTCCTTCGGCGACCTCACCGACGGCTCGTCGCTCAACCGTCTGCTGCGCACGATTCAGCCGGACGAGGTCTACAACCTCGGCGCCCAGAGCCACGTCCGCGTAAGCTTCGACATCCCCGAGTACACGACCGATGTCGCGCTCGGGACGCTGCGGTTGCTCGACGCCATCCGCGAGGAGGGCGTTCGCTGCCGCTTCTACGAGTCGGGCTCGAGCGAGATGTTCGGCCAGGTGGCCGAGACGCCGCAGACCGAGCGGACACCGTTCCATCCGCGCAGCCCGTACGGAGTCGGCAAGGTCTTCGGTTACTGGATCACGCGCAACTACCGCGAGGCGTACGGCATGTACGCGGTGAACGGGATCCTCTTCAACCATGAGTCGCCCCGCCGGGGGCCGACGTTCGTGACGCGCAAGATCACCCGCGCGATCGGGGCGATCCTCCGTGGCGAGCAGGACGAGCTGCGGCTCGGGAACCTCGACGCGAAGCGCGACTGGGGGTTTGCCCGCGACTACATGGAGGGCGCCTGGCGGATGCTCCAGGCGGACGAGCCCGACGACTACGTCCTCGCCACCGGCGAGACGCACTCCGTCCGACAGTTCCTCGACGAGGCGTTCACCTACGCGGGGCTCGACTGGAGCGACTACGTGAAGATCGACGAGCGCTACCTCCGTCCGGCCGAGGTCGATCTCATGCTCGGAGACGCGACGAAAGCGAAGGAGAAGCTCCGCTGGGAGCCGACGGTCCGCTTCCCGGAACTCGTCCGCATGATGGTCGACCACGAGCGCGAGCGACGCCAGATTGAAGAGCACTACTTCTAGTCCGGCGCGAAACGGCGCTAATCTACGACCCGGTCAACCCGAGGGAGAGAAATGGAACTCGATCCGCGCAGGCTCGTAGTCGTCACCGGTGCCGGAGGCTTCATCGGCGGCCATCTCGTTGCCGAGCTGAAGCGCCGCGGGCATGAGCAGATTCGCGCGGTCGACATCAAGCCGCTTGGCCGCTGGTATCAGGAGCACGAGGGAGTCGAGAACGTCTCCGCCGACCTGCGCGAGAAGGACGCCTGCCAGGCAGCCTCCGCGGACGCCGCCTACGTCTTCAATCTCGCCGCGGACATGGGCGGGATGGGTTTCATCGAGACCCACAAGGCGGACTGCATGGTCTCGGTGCTGATCAACACGAACATGCTCATCGCCGCGCGCGACCACGGCGTGGAGCATTTCCTGTTCGGCTCCTCCGCCTGTGTGTACAACGGCGAGCGGCAGACAGACCCCGACGTAACCGCGCTGAAGGAGTCGGACGCCTATCCCGCGCTGCCGGAGGACGGCTACGGCTGGGAAAAGCTGTTCAGCGAGCGGATGTGCCGGCATTTCATGGAGGACTCCGGGATCTCGGTCCGCGTGCCGCGCTTCCACAACGTCTACGGCCCGCACGGCACCTACGACGGTGGCCGGGAGAAGGCTCCCGCCGCGATCTGCCGCAAGGTGATCCAGGCTCAGATCGACGGCTCCGGCGTCATCGAGATCTGGGGCGATGGCCACCAGACGCGGAGCTTCACCTACATCGACGACACGATCTACGGCGTTCTTCGACTGATGGAGGACGAGATTTCGGAGCCGATCAACCTCGGCTCCTCGCAGCTCGTGTCAATCAACGAGCTCGTGGACATCGTCGAAGGCATTGCGGGCGTGAAGCTCGAGCGGCGCTACGACCTCAGCGCCCCGCAGGGAGTGCGCGGACGCAACAGCGACAACGCGCTGATCCGCGAGCTGCTTGGCTGGGAGCCGTCGATCTCGCTCGAGTCGGGCCTCGAGCGCACGTACGCCTGGATCCACGAGCAGATGACGACCGGCGTGCATGACGAGGCAGCGGCGATCTTCAACTGACCGGACGCGCGGGTGAGACCTCTCCCCGAAGTCCTAAAATGGGTCGTCTACCGGGCGCCGGGTGTGTCGCGCCTCATGGCGCCCGCGTACCCGTACAAGCTCAACCCCGGCCAGCTCCGTGCGATGCTCGAGCTGATCGACGGCACGCGGGAGACAGGCGGTTCCGTCGCCGAGATCGGCGTGGCGCAGGGTGATACGTCCGTCTTCCTGCTTGAGCACCTTCGCACGAACGGCGATCCCCGCCGCCTGCTCCTCTTCGACACCTTCGGCGGCTTCACGGCGGAGAGCATTGAGGTCGAGGTCTCAGGCCGCGGGAAGGAAGCTGGGGCGTACGAGGCGTTCCGCTATGGCGACGAGAAGCGCTTCGCGCGCAACCTCCAGAATGCGGGTTACGACAGCTTCGAGATCGTCGTCGGCGACGCGTCGAGTTTCGACTGGAGCGCCGTCGCGCCGATTGCCGCGGTGATCCTCGACATCGACCTCTACCAGCCTACGATCGCGACGCTGAACGCGATCTGGCCGCACCTGGTCCCCGGCGGCGGGATCGTCGTCGACGACTGCCTGCCGGGCACGCCGTGGGACGGATCGCTACAGGCGTACGAGGAGTTCATCTCGGCGCACGGGTTGCCCTTCGAGCGGGCGGGCATGAAGGGAGCCGTAGTCCGGAAGCCGCAGCCTTGAGGGTCGCCGTCCACGACTACGTGGGGCACCCCTTCCAGGCCCAGCTCGCCCGCGCCCTGGCGGCGCGCGGGCATGACGTCCTCCATCTCCATTGCAGCTCCTTCGTGACGGGGAAAGGCCGAGTTGAGCTCGCTCCCGACGACCCGCCCGGGCTCGAGTTCGCGACGGTCGAGCTCGGCGGCGAGTTCGCGAAGTACGACGTTCGGCGGCGGCTGGCGCAGGAGCGCACGGCGGGTGTCTTGCTCGCAGCGCAGCTCGATCGCTTCCGCCCGGATGCGGTTATCTCCTCGAACGCCCCGCTGGTCGTGCAGGCGCGACTGCAGCGGTGGTGCCGCGCGAACGGTGCCGGCTTCGTCTTCTGGCAGCAAGACGTGATCAGCGCCGCGGCCCGGCGGGTGCTCGGTCGCCGCTCACGTCTAGTCGGTGTCGCCGCCGAGTTCCTCGTTGCAGCGCTCGAGGGGCGGCTGCTTCGGCGCAGCGACGCCGTCGTGGCGATCTCCGAGGACTTCGTGCCGCTGCTGCGCCGCTCGCGCGTGCCGGAGGATCGGATTGCGGTGATCGAGAACTGGGCGCCGCTCGACGAGCTGCCGGTCCGACCGCGAGACAACGACTGGGCTCGAGAGCACGATCTCGTCGGGCGAACGGTCTTCCTCTACTCCGGAACACTCGGCTTCAAGCACGATCCGAGCCTTCTGCTCGAGCTCGCGCACTGGGCGGGCCGCAACGGCGCGTGTGTCGTCGTCGTCTCGGAAGGAGTGGGAGCGGACTGGCTGGCGGAGCACGGAGCCGACGAGCCGGCTCTGCGGCTTCTGCCCTACCAGCCGTACGACCGGCTCCCCGAAGTCATCGCCTCGGGCGACGTCCTCCTCGTACTGCTGGAGCCCGACGCCGGGGCGTTCTCCGTTCCGTCGAAGGTGCTCAGCTACCTCTGCGCCGGTCGACCGCAGCTCGCCTCGGTGCCGAGCGAGAATCTCGCCGCCCGCGTGATCGAACGCAGCGGCTGCGGTGTGGCCGTGCCGCCGAAGGACTCGTCCGCGTTCGTGGCCGAGGCCGAGCGGCTTCACCGCGACGTGGAGCGTCGCCAGGAGCTGGGTCGTCGGGCGCGCGCTTATGCCGAGACGGCATTCGACATCGAGGCGATTGCCGATCGGTTCGAGGAAGTGCTGGGAGCCGGCGCTTAGCGGCGGCGGCCGTGCCGGAGGCCACCGCCGACGGCGAGCAAAGCGGCGGCGGCGAGCAGCGCAGCGAAGAGCGCGGTCGGACCAGAACCGAGGTCGAACGCGGCACTGACGGCGCTCGGCGGCGGCGAGGTCGGCGCCGAGGCCTTGACCACGTGCACCGTCGCGACCGGCTTTCTAACCGGGTTCTTCCGGACCGTCGGGTGCTTCGCCTTCGTCTTCACCTTCGGCGGAACGGTCACGGTTGGCTGCACGGGGTAGGTGATCGGCGCGCTGGTCGGTGCGCTCGAGTGGTGCACGGGCTTCTTCTTGGGGCACGAACCCGAGGTCGGCAGCTGCTCGACGTACACGTTGACCGAAGACGGCGGCGCCGGTGCGGTGCACCCGGTCGCGGCGAGTGCGGGAGACGCGCCGAAGGCGATCGCCGCGGCCGCAACCGCGAGAGCTGGGAAGAAGCGACTACTCACGTTCCCGTTACGCTAGCGCATCGTGGTCGAGAACGGAAGCGCGCGGGACAGATTCGTTCTCGGGAGCGATGTCGGGGCCGGGCTCGTCGTCGCGGCCGCGATCTTCCTCCTCTCCTACGCGAACGGCGGCTTCGAGACCACTACGCGCGCATACGCGGCGATCGCCGCGTGGTGGCTGATCGGAGTTGGCGCCGCCCTGGGCATCGGGTCCGCGAGCGCGCGCCTTAGCCGGACGGCGACCGCCGTCCCAGTGATCTTCGGGCTGTTCGCCGTCTGGACGCTCGTCTCGATGGCCTGGGCGCCCGATCGCGAGCGCGCTTTCGCGCAGTTCGCACAGGTCTCGCTCTACGTCGCCGTACTCATCTTCGGTCTCTTTCTTGCGCGGGTCGTGCCGACCTCATTCCTCGGTGGCGGGATCGCGCTGGCCCTGAGCGCGATCGCGGGCGTAGCGCTCGTCAGTCGCCTCTTTCCGAGCACGTTCGGGGTTTCTCCCGGCTCGGTAATCCTCCGCATGCTCGCCGTCCGTCTGAGCTTCCCGGTCGGTTACTGGAACGGCCTCGGAATCGAGGTGGCGCTTGCGGTCCCACTGCTGCTCGCGGCGATGTGCTCGGAGCGCTCCAGGCTCGTTCGGGCGGTCGCGGCCCTGCCGTTCCCGATCATCGCGGCGGACATGTACCTCACATCCTCGCGCGGTGCCTTCGTTGCGGCCGGCATCGCGGTCGTCGCCTTCCTCCTCCTCACGCCGCGCCGCTGGCCGGCGCTGGCCGCCGCAGTCGTGGCCGGAGGGTCCGGTGTGGTCGCCGTGGCGGCTCTCGTGCACAAGAAGGCGCTCGTCCTGGCACAGGCAGGCCCGCTCACAGCGCAACAGGCGCATCACGCGGCGTTCCTGATCGCGCTCACGTGCATCGCGGCAGCGGTGATCTGGCTCGTGGCGAGCGAGCTCGGCCGTCGCGTGCAGGCCCCGCGGCCCCTCGTCGGCTGGATAACGGCGGCCGTGCTCGGCGCGCTCGCGGTCGGAGCAGTCGCCGCCTCGCACCCGATCGCCCGCTTCGAGGCTTTCAAGAGCGCCAAAGTGCCGCACGGGTCGGCGCTCGAGGTCACGAACCACCTGCTCGGGAGCAGCGGAACCGGCCGGTGGCAGTTCTGGGGCGCGGCCGTGTCGCAGTTCCGCGCTTATCCGCTCCGGGGCGGCGGGGCGGGATCGTGGGAGTTCTGGTGGCAGCAGCACGGCAGCCTGCCGATCTTCACCGAGTTCGCGCACTCCATCTATCTCGAGACGATGGGCGAGCTCGGCGTGATCGGCCTGCTCCTGCTCCTGGGGTGGCTGCTCCTCGCCGTCGTGGGAGCGATCCGCTCGGCGCGCATTCTCGGGAACGCGTACGTGGCGGCCCTGGCGTCAGTCGGCATCGCGTTCTTCGTGGCGGCGGCGTACGACTGGGTCTGGCAGCTGTCCGCGCTCGCTGTCGTCGGCGTCGGCGCTCTCGGTGTCGCGCTTGGAACACTCCCGTCTCGTCCCACGTTGGCCGCGCGTCGCGTCGGCTTCCTGCGGCCCATGCTCGCGCTGCTCGCCGTCGCCGCCATCGTCCCGCAGGTAGTCGTCCTCGCCGAAGGGATCCATATGAACGACAGCCGCGCCGCGGCCGCCGCCAGCGACCCGACGCATGCTCTGGGGGAGGCGCTGGCAGCAAAGGCGGTCGAGCCGTGGGCAGTGAGCCCGTACATCCAGCTCGCACAGCTCGCGGACGCCGAGGGGCAGTACGCCGACGCGCATCACTGGATCGCGCTGGCGATCGACCGCTCCCCGCAGAACTGGGAGGTCTGGTGGGTCGCAGCCCGGATCGACAGAGAACGCGGCCGGTCCCGCGTAGCGGTCCGCGAGTACCACAGGGCGCGCGCGCTCGACCCGCACGGACGCGCGTTCCAGAGCACGCACTGAGCAAGGTGGCGGATTGGTCGTTCTCGCGATAAGTTCGTGCGTAGCGCGACAAGATGCGGCGTCGATAGTTGGGGAAAGCGCGGGCGTGATGTGAGCGAATTCGGGATCGCAGTCGGTTCCACGGGCGGCCGTCCGGCAAGTGCCGTCGCCGACGCGGAGCTAATCGACCTTCGCTACGGCCGGGATGCGCGCCTCCGCCGGGTCCTCGCCGGCGCCGACCTTCTGACGGTCGCCGCTACAGCGATGGTGCTCCTCGCGGTGGGTAGCACGCACCACACGGTGCTGCTCCTCGTCCTCTCCGCGCCGGCGTGGATCGTGTCCGCCAAGCTTGCGGGACTCTACGATCGCGACCAACGGACGCTCCGCCATCTGACGGTCGACGAGATTCCGGGTCTTGTGGTCTGGGTCCTCGGGAGCGTGGCGTTCATAACGGTGGTCACGCTCCCGGTCCCGTCCCTGGCCGTCGACGGAGACGATCGGCTGATCATCTGGGCGTCGGCGATCGTGTTTGGCTTCGTGTTCCGCGCGGCGTCGCGCGCGCTCTGGCGGCGGGTCACTCCGCCCGAGCGCCTGTTCATCGTTGGCCACGGGCCGCTGGCCGAGGCAGTCGTCCGCAAGCTCGCCCTCTTTCCGGACATCCATGCCGAGGTCGCGGACCGGCTCGCGAACTTCCGTGCGCTGCGGGAGCGGCTCGACGATCTTGATGAGGTCGACCGCGTCGTCGTGGCCAGTAGCGACCTCAGCGAAGAGCTCCTCGAGGAACTCTTGCCCGTTTGTCGCCGGGCCGGAGTGAAGCTAACGGTCGTTCCGCCGACACGAGGCATGTTCGGCACCGCGACGCACCTCGGCCATGTCGCCGACCTGCCGCTCCTCGACTACAACACCTGGGACATCTCGGGCTCGACGCTCGTGCTGAAGCGCGCCAGCGACGTGGCTCTCTCGGCGCTCGGTCTGTTCTTCTTGTCGCCACTCCTCGTGCTCGCGGCGATCGCGATCTTCAGCACCGACGGCATGCCGGTGCTCTTCCGGCAGACGCGCGGAGGAGTGAGTGGCCAGCCGTTCACGGTGCTCAAGTTCCGGACGATGGTCAAGAACGCCGAGGCGCTACTTCCGGATCTCGTTCCGTTTGACAAGCTCGACGACCCGATGTTCAAGCTCAAGGCCGATCCGCGCGTGACCCGCGTCGGCAGGCTGTTGCGGCGGACGAGCCTTGACGAGTTGCCGCAACTCGTCAACGTCCTGGTTGGCGACATGTCCATCGTCGGGCCACGGCCGGAGCAACTCGACCTCGTCGAGCGCTACCTCCCCGAACATCGCTTCCGCCTCGACGTCAAGCCGGGGATCACCGGCCCGATGCAGGTCTACGGGCGGGGGGAGCTGACCTTCGAGGAAAGGCTCGCAGTCGAGCGCGAGTACGTCGAGAACCTCTCGCTCGCGCGCGACCTGAAGATCGTGCTGATGACCCTCCCGGCCGTGTTCGGGCGGCGCGGCGCGTACTAACGCGTAGCGCTAGAGACGAGCTGCGCCCCGATGAAGCCGCAGCCGCAGTCGCATTGCCAGTCGCGAGGCGTCGGGCTACGATTCTCCCCTACGGTTCCGGGCTGACCTAGCGGCGCGCTCAGAACTACCAAGGTGAAACCACAGGGAGGCAACGAGCGTGAAGATTCTTGTGCTGGGCGGAGATGGCTACTGCGGGTGGCCGACGGCGCTGCATCTTGCGGATGGCGGCCACGACGTCGTGATCGTCGACAACTTCGCCCGCCGCGCGTGGGACGTCGAGCTCGGCTCGAGCAGCCTGACGCCGATCGCCTCGCTCGAGGAGCGGGTCGCGGCCTGGCACGAGACCGGAGGGCGCGAGATCCAGGTCGCCGTCGGCGATCTGCTCGACTGGGAATTCCTCTCGGGGGTCGTTGACACCCACCGTCCGGAGGCGATCGTTCACTTCGCCGAGCAGCGGGCCGCTCCGTACTCGATGATCGACCGCGAGCACGCCGTCTTCACCCAGCACAACAACGTCATCGGCACGCTCAACGTGATCTTCGCGATCAAGGAGATCGTCCCCGAGTGCCACCACGTCAAGCTCGGAACGATGGGCGAGTACGGAACGCCCAACATCGACATCGAGGAAGGCTTCATCGAGATCGAGCACAACGGGCGCAGCGATCGCCTGCCGTTCCCGAAGCTCCCCGGCTCCTTCTACCACCTCACGAAGGTCCACGACTCTCACAACATGCACTTCGTGTCTCGGATCTGGGGCCAGCGGGCGACCGACCTCAACCAGGGTGTCGTCTACGGCTGCGTCACGCCTCAGATCGAGCGTGATCCGCGGCTCGTCAACCGCTTCGACTACGACGCGATCTTCGGGACCGCGCTCAACCGCTTCTGCATCCAGGCCGCGATGGGTCTCCCCCTCAGCGTCTACGGGAAGGGCGGCCAGACGCGAGGGTTCCTCGACATCAGGGACACGGTTCGGTGCATCGAGCTCGCGATTCTCAACCCTCCCGCCGAGGGCGAGTACCGCGTGTTCAACCAGTTCACCGAGCAGTTCAACGTTCTCGAGCTCGCCGAGATGGTCGTCGCGGCCGCGAAGACGCTCGGGATCGAGGCCTCGATCGAGCACCGGCAGAATCCGCGCGTCGAGCTCGAGGAGCACTACTACAACGCGAAGCACACCGCCCTCCTCGACCTCGGCCTCGAGCCGCACCTGCTCTCCGACTCGCTCCTCGACTCGCTCGTGAACATCGCGATCGAGCACAAGGATCGGGCGGACCGTGCGCTGATCGAGCCGCAGGTCGACTGGCGAAGCACGCACAACCCGTTTGCCCCGGCGAGTGCGCCGACCGCCTGAGCCTGGCTCGGGCGGTCTGCGCGGCGAATGAGGCTCGCGTCCTTCAGCGGTGATGTCGCCGCCCCCGCGATCGACCGGCTACGGCTCGGGGTTGCGCTCGCGGTGGTCGCGGGCGCCGCAATTGCCGTAGCGGTCTCGCCGGGAGCGGCGGTCGAGGAGAGGCTGCTTCTGGCGAGCATCGCAGTCGTCGTTCTCACGCCGACGGCCGTTGCCGTCGCACATCGGCGCTTCGATCTCTTCTCCCCACAGACGATCTTCGCCTTCGCCTTCGGCGCGATGTTCCTGGCTCGGCCGGTTGCAATGCTCTACAACAGCAACTTCTCTTGTTGCTCCTTGGGTGCCGCGGCGAACGTGCGGCCGGGGTTCACCACAATGCTCGTGGCTGCGCTACTCGGTGCAATTGCCTTCCAGCTCGGCTACTTCTATCGCAGACGGTCGGCGGCGACCGTCGAGCCGTCTCGGAAGATCGACTGGGACAGCCGTTTCGTGTTCCGCTGCGCTCTCGGGCTTGGAGTGCTCGGGACTCTGCTCTTCAGCGCGTATGTGGTCCAGGGCCTCAGTCACCACGGTCTCTCGGCGTTCCTCGGCCGCGGCGCGAGTCAGTCGGCCCTCATCCAGAGCTCGACTGCCTACCTGTACGACGGCATGTTCCTGCTCACCCCGGCGACCTTCTTGCTTGTGGGCTCAGTGGCCTTCGGCCACGAAAGGCGCGGTCTTAAAGCGTCCCTCGCCGTGCTCTTCGGGGCGCTGTTTGTGGTCTCGGCGCTGCCGTCGGGCAACCGGACAGCGCTCTTGGTGCTGCTCGGGGCGCTATTCGCCTTTTACTTCCTTCGCCGACGTAGGCGTCCGACGCTCGTCGCATCGCTCGTCGTCGTCCTCATCGCCTTCCTCGCCATTTCGATCGTGCGCGACTCCCGCTACGCAGGCCTTCAGCACCAGGGCGTCGGGAGCGTCGTACTGCATGTCTTCGAGCACCCCGGCGGCGAGCTCGGGCGCCTGCTCAACGGCGGCGAAACGTCGATGGCGCCGGCATTAGCACTCGAGACAGAGATCGTTCCGTCTCGACTCGGCTATCGCTATGGGGGAGCGACCCTGGGGGATCTCGTCACCCGGCCGATCCCGCACATCCTTTGGAAGGGCAAGCCCCTCGCACCCGAGGCGGCTCTGACGAGCGAGGTCTGGCCCGCGGAGTACAAGAGCGGCTTGGCGCACCCGGTCTACTCCGTGATGGGGACCTTCTATTTCGACGTCGGCTTGTTGGGTGTCTTCGCGGGGATGCTCCTGGTCGGGCTCGGCTACCGCTTCGTCGACGCCCGTCTGCTCCGAACCCATGACGAGGGGCTGATCGTGATCTTGGCGGCGGCGCTTCCCTTCCTCGTGATCGGTCTTCGCGACAGCTTCCCCGACACCGCCCTTCACCTCGTCTTTGTGATCGTGCCGCTTGTGGCGACTGTCGAGTTCGCGCGCCGCCGTCCGATCCGGCAAATGCGGTGGAGGCGGCCCGCCGTGCTTTGGCCTGTCGCGGTGGGTGTCGTTCTTGCCGTCGTGTTCGCAGGCATCGGATCGATAGAGAGCAAGACGAGCGGTGCACCGGTCGAACGAGGCGCCATCCAGCCGGCGATGCTTGTTGGAGCGGCGAACCCGCACGGTCCCGCAGCCTTGCCCGCAGTGATCGCAAGCGTAAAGGCGGCGCTTCACGGAGCTCCAATCCCGTCGTCGCTCGTGCCTTCGTTATTCGCTCTGGACGCCTACGGCGCGCCGCCAGGTTGTTATGGGGCGAACGGCGCCGGAGTGACCAGCTCGGCGATTTGCTACGCGTCGGGGCCCACTGCTGCGCCACGGTCAAAGCCGACCCCGGGCCACAAGACCTTGGTTGTCTTGGGTGATGCGCGCGCGGAAATGTGGATTCGCCCACTCCTGGCTATGGCGAAGAAGGACAAGTGGGACATTGTCCCAATGTGGAAGGCAGACTGCTCGGCGCCAAATCTTTACGCCAACTCTGACGCGAACGGCAACCTCGCCGAATGTCGTGCTTGGTATCAATGGGCGCTGGCGAAGATCAAAACGCTGCATCCGAACGCGGTGTTCATCAGTTTTTTCAACGGATACAGCGGAGATACCGCGACGAAGGATGAGAGCGGCATTGCGTCATTGCTGGCCCAAGAGAAGAAGGTCGCCAAACACGTGGTACTGATGCTCGACAGTCCGTACCTCCACTCCCTCGGGCTGCCTCTCGACTGCCTGCACGAGCCGGGTGCGACGCTCCGAACCTGTACTGGGACATGGGGCGGAGGTCCTACTGACTCGAGCCAAGCGCTCCGAGCGCTCGCGCGACGGGACCACGTCGGTGTCATCGATCCGCTCGGCTGGTTCTGTTACAAGGGCCTGTGTCCGCTCGCGATTGGTCACACGATCGCGTTCGCCGACTACGGGCTCGTTTCGCAGATTTACGCAACCGCACTCGGTCCGCCGTTCAGAGCGGCCTTCCGGGCTGCACTCCACACAGGTGACGCGGCCCCAGGTGGCACGTAGGTGATCACCTGAGGCGACCGGGCTAACTAGGCGGTGGTACCTTCGCGGCCGTGGGAACGGAAGTTCGCGCAAGGCTTGGCTACCGGCCCGGTTTGGACGGTGTTCGTGCAGTGGCGGTCGGGGCCGTCATCGGCTTCCACTACTACCACTGGCCAGTATTCGGCAACGCCGGCGTCGAGCTCTTCTTCGTGTTGTCGGGGTTCCTCATCACGACGCTGCTCGTTGAGGAGTGGCAGAAGTTCGGCCGGATCGGTCTGGGCCGCTTCTACCTCCGTCGGGCGCTCCGCCTGTTCCCGGCCCTGTGGGTGTTCCTCGCCGTCTTCGGGATCGTGGCCCATTTCTCCCGCGTACCGCGCTACTTGTTCCTCGAGCCGGCGATCTATGGGCTGACGTACACCACCAACATCTTCGCCGCCACAGGCAGCGACGTCGGGTGGCTGCCGCACCTGTGGTCGCTCGCGACGGAGGAGCAGTTCTACCTCCTCTGGCCGCTCCTGCTTATTGTGATGCTCCGCCGCCGGCTGCGTTTGGGGGCGATCGTGATGATCGCCGCGGTTCTCGCGGCCGTGGTGATCGTGCTCCGCGACGTGTACGTGTCCGGACACCTCGGCTACAGCTCGCTCGCCTACTTCAAGTTCGACGCGATCCTGATCGGTTGCATTGCCGGTCTCCTCTTCACATCACGACACCGCCGCTCGCTCGCCAGGTTCTGTTGTGCGCCGCCGGTGGCGGCAGTCGCGGCCGTCTCCCTCGTATATCTCCTCATCCGTCCACCAGCACTACTGTCCGTGCGAATAGGAGACGTCTCCTGGTTCGCGTACTGGCCGCTTTTCAACTTGAGCGCGGCCGTCACAATCATCTGGGTCGTCGAGAGATGCCCTCGATTCGCGCCCGCTCGATGGTTGCTCGAGTCGCCGCCCGTCGGGTACGTCGGCCGGATCTCATACGCCCTCTACCTATGGCATCCGTTCGTTCTGGACTGGCTCCGATGGCCGCACGGCGGGAACATCCAGGACTCAGAAAGGATCCTGCGCCCGCTCGCGTTGGCCGGGACGCTCATCGCGGCATCCGCGTCCTACTGGCTGGTCGAGCGGCCGTTCCTCCGCATGAAATGGCGCCTTTCCGCCACGGGCTCCCACGACGCAGATGCTTCGGTGATCCTCAGGCACGACTACGAAGGCGAATCTGGACCTGAGCGACCGGCCGGTGCATCGTGATCGCCCGTCACACCCGGTAGACCGGCCTCACTAGCATTCTGCGTATGCGCGCCACCCGTGCGATCGTTCGGCGTCTCCGCGCCTGGCGTGGGTACCCGTTTCGGGTCACGCTTCGCGATCTCGACGCGGGAGGAGTCATCTTCGAGATTTCCAACGGCGCCGAAGGACATCGTGTTCTCGACTATGGCGGGGAGCAGCCCTACCTGAGCGCGATGCTGTCGCACCTCAGCGAGGACGACGTGCTGTTCGACATCGGAGGCAACATCGGTCTCGTTGCTCTTCATGCCGCGAGGCGATGCCGCGTTGTCTCGTTCGAGCCCGATCCGTCGTTCCGCGACCGCCTCGAGCGGAACCTCTCGCTGAATCCCGACGTCCGGGTCGAAGTCGTGCCGATCGCGGTGACCGACAGCGATGGGGAGGTCAGTCTCTTCACCGACGGCGCGAGCGGGATGTCGCCGAGTCTGAGGCACCAACGGAATGAAAAAGGGGAGGTGACGGTCGAGGCGCGATCACTCGATTCCCTGCTCGCGGAGAACCGCCTGCCCGCGCCGACGGTGCTCAAGATCGACATCGAGGGCGCCGAGATTCTCGCGCTACGAGGGGCGACCGGCTTGTTCAACTCCGCTGACGCGCCGCGTGCACTCTTTCTCGAGATTCACCCCCAACTGCTCGGAGCGTTCGATGCAACGGCGGACGATGTCACCCAACTCGTCGAAGGCGCGGGATATACCCAGCGGGTCTACGAAGCCACGCGCATCGGCGAGACTCACTTGATCCTCTGTCGACCGTGAACGCACTCTTCATGCGCTCGCGTTCTCTCACGCCGGTGTGCGCGTAGCTACTGCCACGTCGCGCCTGCGCCACAGGAGGCCTGCGACGACGAGAGCGGCTGCGACGAGCCATAGCGTGCGGATCGCCAGAGACCGACCGTCGAGTGGACCGGCGGTCAGCACTCCGCCCACGTACGCGGCGACTGCGCCCGCCGCGATAGCGATCAGCTTCAACCAGTCGTAGATAGCCGGCGGCTGGAAGGAGCGAGCCATCACCGTGATCGCGACAAGCAGCACGCCGTATCCGATCGCGGTCGCGTACGCCGCCCCCGCAACGCCGATCTTCGGGATGAGCATGAAGTTGAGCGCTACGTTGGCGGCGGCGGCGGCCATCGTCGCTGTCCAGACCCAGCGCGTCTTCCCAGCAAGAATCGTAAGGCTGTTCATCGGCAGCAGAGAGAGGCAGAAGCTGAGGGTGCCGAGCACAAGCCAGCCGACGTACCCGGCCGCGGGCAGGTAGCTCGGCGGCAGGAGTAGCGCCACTGCGACCGGGCCCAAGAGGGCAAGCACGGTTGCGAGCGCCACGGTTGCCGAGAACTGGAGCGTCACCACCCGCCGCAGCGCGATGCGCGCAGCCTCGTCGTGAATCGCGCGGCCGTACTCGACGATCGTTCCCTGGTTCGCGGCGACCATGAGGACAAGGAGGATCGTTGCAACCTGATACGCAAGGTTGTAAATGCCCACATCCGTCGAGTCGCGGTAGGCCTGCAGAATCAGCCGGTCGACGAGCGCGAGCGCCCACAGCGCAAGAAGGTGCGGTATGAGAGGGATGCCGTAGGCGATTGCCGGCAGCACGAGAGAGCGTGAGAACCGGAGGGGGAGATAGCTGCGCATCACGTAGCCCGAGACGACCGCGAGGACGACGGTGGCGGCGAGGTTCCCGATGAGCCAGCCGATGACGCCGACGTTCGTTGCGTAGAGCAGACCCGTCGTCGCAGCCACCGAGACTCCGATGAAGATCCAGTTGAGCAGTGCGTACATGCGGATGCGGCTCTGGGCGCGCAGGAGCGCGAATGGGACGGTGGTGGCCCCAATCCAGAGCGATGCCTGAAGCGCCCCGAGGAGCAGGAAGCTGAGGGGTATCGGAAGTGACGAGGGGAAGACGTTGGCGATGACGAGCCAGCCGACGACGACGATGAGGTTTGGCGCGACGAGCAGGAGCTTCCAGGCAGACGCGACGAACGTCTTGCGTCCCTCGGGGTCATCCTTCATGCGGAAGTACCAGCGCGTAACCGCACCCTCGAGTCCGAAAGTCAAGACGCCGGTGAGCAGCGAGGCGATTGTCCAGGCGATCGCGAGCTGCCCGTACTCCGCGGGCGTTACGGTGCGCGCGTAGATCGGCAGCATCACGAACGACACGCCGGAGCGGATCCCCGTGATGACGGCGTAGATGAAGGTCGAACCGGCCAGTGAGGACGACGCGGCCCGCAGGCCTCGCGAGCGGATCGCGATCACGCCGGCAAGGATGCCCGAAAGTCTGAGCGCCTTCTCGTCAACGTCGGCCGCTTACGGCGTGCTGCCGAGCCGGGAGAAAATGCCGTCGAAGCGGTGGATTCTCCCGTTGCGCCGCCCGAATGCGTCGAGCCCGACCAGCTGGAAACCCTCGTCTCTGAGCAGCGAGATCACGTCGGCGGCGAGCGGCTGCCCGGCGCGATCCTCGACCAGCATCAGCTCCACCACCACGTCATCGAACCGATCGAGGAGGCTGCGGCAGCCAAGGAGCGCCTCGGCCTCGAAGCCCTGGACGTCGAGCTTGAGCAGCGCAGGCGATTTGATCTGGTCCGCGGCGAGGAACTCTTCGAGCGGCGCAGCGCGCACCGGAACTTCGCGAACGGAGGACACGGGCGGCAGAAGCGAGCCGCCGTCCCAGGACCCGTCGAGGTAGAGGGTGGCCTCGCCCCCTTCAGGCGCGATCGCGGCCTCGTGCAAATGGACGCGCGGGTCGGCCTCGAACACCTCTCGGAACTTGGCGGCCGCCTCGGGGAGGGGCTCGAAGGCGTGGATCGTCGCCTCGGGATAGCGCGCACGGACGAGCAGACTGAACTGGCCGGTGTGAGCTCCTATGTCCACAACCGTCGCGTAGCTCTTCTCGGGGAGCGCGCGATGCTCAAACGATGCGACCACGCGATGCCGCAGAAAGACACGGAGAAGGCTGGGGTTGCCCAGCAGTCGCATGCCCTTGCCGATTCGGGGGTCCAGCATCGGCCGCAAAGTTAGTTACAACCCGGTCCACGCCGCTGCGTGCTACAAGGTTGCGCAGCCGGCGAACGGAGCCGGCATCGGAGCAACCGGTTGACGAGTCTGCGCAATTCTCATCTGAGCTTGAGCGGCCCCTCCGCGTCGAGGCTCGGTTTCGACGAGGTTCTGGTCACCGTCGCTGTCCTGGCGCTGTTCTTCGAGTCGCCCGACGACTCACTCTGGACAAAACAGGGGTTCCCCATCCCGGATCTGACGTGGGTCATCGTCGGGTCGGTCGTGATCGGCCGTGCGGCGTACCTCGCGCTTCACGGTCGCTTCGATCTCAGCAAGCCGAACTGGAGGGAGTACACCGTCGTTGGGCTATTCGCGGTGTACGCGGTGACTGCGCTTGCCGCGGCGGCGCTCGGGCACTCCCACCCGCAGCCCCACGGGAAGCCTCTCGTTCTCGTGTCGCATCTGGCGCAGAGCGTCAAGACGTTCGTTCATTTCGCGTTCCTCGCGCTGACCGCGCTGATACTCGGCCGGTTCCTTACTCCGCAGTTGCTACGCCGCGCGTTCGTGACGTTCTTCGTCCTCGCAGTGGCGGCCGCGGTGATCGCATGCCTGCAGGCGCTCGACCAGAACGTCCTCCATACCGGCGCCACCGGCGTGTTCGACCTGATCTCGCGCCAGACCGACAACTTCCTCCGGCCGTGCTCGGTCTTCAGCGAGCCGGCGATTCTGGGGTACTACATGCTGATCGGCGTCGTCGTCGGCCTTTGGCTCGCCGCCGTATCGCCGAGCCGCTGGATCTGGCTCGGGATGGGCCTCTGTATCGTCGCGGCGCTACTTGGGGCTGCCGCCGGGCCGGCAGTGGCATTTTTCGTCGGCTTCGCGTTCCTGCTCTGGCGGGCCTGGCGCGTCTTACGCCGGTCATGGCGCGAGCTAGCCGTCATCGCCGTCGTGGCGACCGCGGTCCTCGTCTTCCTTCCGGTCGGCAAGACTTTGAGCGACCGCGCGACCGGAACAGGCCCCAACGCCGCTGCCTCGGCAGAGTTTCGCGTCAAGTACGACCACGCGTCGGTGAAAATCTGGCAACTATCGCCGCTAACGGGCGTCGGCCTGGGCAACAACCGCTATTACAACCCGGCGCTCGTGAGCTTTTCCAACAAGCTGAACCAGACAGAGTTCCAGAGCGTCAACACGTACCTCGGCGTTCTCTCGGAGTCCGGAGTGTTCGGTCTTCTCCTGTTGACGACCATGTTGGCCGCGCTGTTCCTCCCGTTCGGCAGAGTCCGCCAGGAAGGAGCGTGGGTGACGGAGGCGTCGATCCTCCTCTTCATTGTCTCGTTCTTCTTCATCAACATGATGGCGTATCCGATCTTTTGGTTCTTTGCCGGGGCCAGGCTCGCCCAGCTCCGCCACCTGGAAGGACTTGGCAAGAGCGCTCAGCAGCAGGCCGAAACGCCTGAGCCGATGACGGCATGACCGGCATCTCGGTCGTCGTCCGGACGTACAACGAGGCGCCACATATCGAGCGCCTTCTCCTCGGCCTCTCGTCGCAGACGGTCGAGGCGGAGGTCATCATCGTCGACTCGGGCTCGACGGACGGAACCGCGGAGATCGCAGACGCGCACGGCGTCCGGGTCGAGCACATCGCCCCGGACGAGTTCTCGTTCGGGCGATCGTTGAACCGCGGCTTTGCCGTGGCGTCGAGCGACTTCGTCGTCGCTGCGAGTGCGCACGTCTATCCGCTCCGCGTCGACTGGCTCGAGCGCCTGACCGAACCGCTGGAGCGTGACCCCCTCGTCGGGCTTGCATACGGACGCCAGGTCGGGGTCGAGCAGTCGCGGTATTCCGAGCGGAGGCTCTTCGAGCAGGCGTTTCCGCTCGAATCGAAGTGGAACCAGGATCATCCGTTCTGCAACAACGCCAACTCCGCCGTGCGCCGCTCCGAATGGGAGCGCCAGCCGTTCGACGAGTCGCTGACCGGCCTTGAGGACCTCGCGTGGGCGAAGCACGCGCTCCAGCGCGGCTGCAGAATCGCGTACGTGGCGGATGCGCCGATTGCGCATGTCCACGATGAGTCGTTTCAGAAGGTGCTCAACCGGTTCCAGCGGGAGGCGATCGCGCACTGGCAGATTTTCCCCGAGCAACGGCTCGGAGCCTTCGGGGCGACGCATCTCTTCGCCGTCAACGTGGCCATGGACCTCCTCCACGCCGCGCGGGAAGGAGAGTTGGCCCGCCACGCGCTCGACATCCCCATCTATCGGTTCGCGCAGTTTCTCGGCGCTTGGCGCGGCTTCCGGCAGCGAGGTCCCGTTCCCGACGCGCTGAGGCGACGGTTCTACTATCCCGGGCGCACGGCGTCGGCGCCTGCCGTCGGCGAGGGACTCGAAGGGGACAGCGCTTCCCTGCTGATCGACTACAAGGGGCTGGGATGAAGGTCGTCGCCCTCGTGCCGATGCGGCACGACAGCGAGCGCGTTCCCGGCAAGAACCGCCGCCTGCTCGGCGGGCTGCCGCTCTACCACCACATCCTGCGCACGCTCGAAGCGGCGCAGAGTGTCGAGCGGATCGTCGTCGATTCCGACAGCAGCGAGATCGAGGCCGGGCTCGCACGCGACTTCCCACGCGTCGAGTTTCTTCGCCGTCCTGCCGAACTGCTCGGCGGCGACGTGCCGATGAACGAGATCATCCTGCACGACCTGACGGTGCTCGACGGGGACTTCTTCCTCCAGACGCACTCCACGAACCCGTTTCTGCGAGCCGAGTCGGTCGATGCCGCGGTGGCGGCGTTCGAAGCCGCGTACCCGGAACGCGACTCGCTGTTCAGCGTGACCCGGCTGCAGCGCCGCCTCTGGTCCGAGACCGGCGAGCCCGTCAATCACGATCCCGCGGTGCTGCTCCCCACCCAGGACCTGCCTCCGCTCTTCGAGGAGAATTCGTGTCTGTACGTCTTCGCGCGAGAGGTCATCGAGTCGCGACGGAACCGAATCGGTGAGCGCCCGCTGCTGTGGGAGCTCGAGCCCCGCGAGTCCTTCGACATCGACGTCGAGTCCGAGTTCGAGCTCGCGGAACTGCTCCTGCGGGCGGGCGCCGCGGCCGCTGCGACGTAAGCTGGACCCGTGGAGCGCGTGCTCGTGAGCTGCCCGCACCTGGCGCGGGCAATCGACCAGTTCCTTCCCGCGCTCAACGCCGCGGGGCTCGAGGTCGACGCGCCGATCGTTCCGCAGCAGCTGTCCGAGGAGGAGCTGCTCGAGCGTCTTCCCGGATGCGTGGGCATCGTCGCCGGAGACGATCCTCTGACGCGGCGGGTGATCGACGCGAGCCCCTCGCTGCGGGTCATCTGCAAGTGGGGGGTCGGCCTCGACAGCATCGACCTCGCCTACGCCGCCGAGCGCGGGATTCCCGTGATCAACACGCCTGGCGCGTTCGCCGACGAGGTTGCGGACGTCGCGATGGGCTACGTCGTCATGCTCGCGCGCTCACTCCACGTGATCGACCGCGCCGTGCGCGACGGAGACTGGGAGCGGATCCCCGGGCGGTCGCTCGCCGGTGCGACGCTTGGGATCGTCGGGCTCGGCGCCATCGGACTCGCGCTCGCGCGCCGGGCCGTCGCCTTCGGGATGGACGTGCAGTTCTCGGAGCCGGATTCGACACGTCACGCAGCCGGCATCGCGCTCGGCGCGACGCCCGCCGATTTCGGCGAGCTGCTCCGCGCCAGCGACTACGTCTCGCTGAACTGCGCGCTCACGCCCGAGACGCGGCACCTGATCGGGGCCGACGAACTGGCCGCGATGAAGCCCACTGCCCATCTCGTCAACACGTCGCGGGGCGGGCTCATCGACCAGCAGGCGCTTGTCGAGGCGCTTCGTTCAGGGGCGATCGCCGGCGCCGCGCTCGACGTCTTCGAGACGGAGCCGCTTCCGCCCGACGATCCGCTGCTCGAGTTCGAGGGGTGCATCTTCGGGGCGCACAACGGCTCGAACACGGTGGAGGCGGTCGCCCGGGTCAACGAGATGGCGGTCGCGAACCTGATCGGAGCGCTACGTCCATGAGTGAGCCCTGGGCCGTCGTCACAGGAGCCGCCGGAGCGATCGGAGGTGCGGTCGCCGAGGTGTTGCGTGAGTCCGGACGCCGGGTGTATGGCATCGACCGCGACACCCCGACCGTGGAGCTCGACGAGTTCGAGTCGGTCGACCTCGGTGACGCGGACGCAGCATGGGCGGCCTTCGAGTCTCTTGCCACGCGCGACATCGACGCTCTCGTCAATGCGGCCGGCGTGCTTGCTCCGTCACCGGCGGCGGGGCCGGCGCTCGAGCATTGGGATACGACGATGGCCGTGAATGTCCGCGCCGCGTACCTCGCGATGACCGCGCTGCGGAAGCCGCTCGAGCGAAGCTCCGGAGCGGTCGTCAACATCTCGTCCGTTCACGCCATCGCCACCTCGAGAGGTCTCGCCGCGTACGCAGCGAGCAAGGGAGCTCTCACCGCGCTGACGCGCGCTACCGCGCTCGAGTTCGCTCCCCGAGTCCGCGTGAACGCCATCGCGCCGGGGGCGGTCGAATCGGCGATGCTGCGCGCCGGGCTAGGCCGGGACGGCCGGTCCGAAGCGTCGCGAGCGGAGCTCGTTGCGCGAACGCCGCTCGGCAGGGTCGGCGACCCGCGCGACATCGCCGAGGCAGCTGCGTTCCTGCTTGACGGCACGCGCTCGTCGTTCATAACGGGTCAGCAACTCGTCGTCGACGGCGGCGCGACCGCGATCCTCGGGACCGAGGCGTGAGCCGCTGACGCGGATCATGTTGTAGCCGGGAGCCACGCGACCGCGCGGCCCGGCGCGCCGGACGAGCGAGCGACCTTGATCGGCAGGAAGAGGAAGAACGCACCCCGCACCGGCAAGCGGTCGAGCGAGGCAAGTCCCTCGATGTACAGGAGGCCGCGGCCGAGCCCCGCGCGATGTGTGGAAACGGCCTCCTGCGCCGGCGCGATGCTCGGCGCGTCTGTGCCGACGGCACGGATGCCGCGTTCAGCGAGATACGCGACGGCGCCGGCGTCCGGCGCGGGCCAGCCCGGCGCGTCCTTCGACACGAGCGGGCGGTGCACGTACCTCAAGCCCTCGTCATCGGCCCGGTAGTACCGGTCCCATCCGGTTCGGAGAAGGACGACCTCACCGGCCTGTAGCTCGCCGTGCGCAGCCTCCCAGGTACGGATGTCCGCCTCCTCGATCGCAGGGCTCACGCCCCCGACACCGCTCTCGTCCTCAGGAGCGTCGATGACGGCGGCAGGCCCCTGCAGTGATCGCACGTCGGCGACATCGCCGAGGACCGTGCCGAGCTCCGACGCGCCTTCGATGCCCGAACCGGGCGGCGGGGTGAAGTGGGCAGGGGCATCGAAGTGGGTTGCGACGTGCTCGTGCAGCGTCATCCAGCAGGCATAGAACGGTCCCACGGACGGGTACTGCTGTCCGTCGGCGGCGACCGGCACGTAGTAGTTCTCGACCTCGTGCCGATATGGCTCGGTGCCCGGCCACGACCCGGGCAGCTCCTCGTCGAGGGTCAACGTCAGGTCGACGAGCTCGCACCCGGCGAGTTGCGCCACGAGGGAGTCGAGGCTCAACCCACGTCCTTCGGGTCGAACAGCGAGGTGAAGTCCACCTTGGGGAAGACCTCGAGCTTTCCGTCCACGGTCGCGTCGAGCACACGCCTGCCCGCGCGCTCGTACGCGCTGCGAGCCAGCTCATACGCGCGCTCCGACATCTCGAGGTCGGGAAGCTGCCAACGGAAGCCCTTGCCGAAGTAGCTCGGCGAGAAGTGGTTCTGATCCGGGCCGGCGGACTCGACCACAGCGTTAGGAGGCCCCGTCCCGGCGAACGAGTGATCGACGCCGATCAGGATCGCCTCGTCGAAGCCCATGTAGTACGCGAGCTGGAGGGCGCCGAAGGTCACGGTCGCTCCCGCCCAGATCCCTTTGTCGACCTCCTTCGAGAACCGCGGCTTTGCGCTCGTGACGCGCAGGAAGATCGGGTCGCGTCCCGGCGGCACGTGATAGCGCGACCACCAGTTCAGGAACACGGTGGAATCGACCGCCGTCACCTCTTCCGCGGCCTGCTCGAGCACCAGACGGTTGATCGAGATGAGAAACGTCGTCGAGAAGCCGAGCTCTTCGAAGAGGAGGTAGATGCGATTGAGCCCAAACGTGACCTCGTCACGCAGCGGCGAGAGATCCATGCGGCGGAGGCTCGGACCATTGCCGATGATGAAGCAGCGCCGGCCCTTGTACGCGTCACGAAACTCCCGAATTCGCCGCGCGGATTCACGCCCCGCGGAGCTGACGTTGTAGTCGAGGAAGCTCCAGCCGGCGGCGCCCGTGGCGACGACCGGGCCGGATCGGCCGTAACCAGCCAGTCGCTCGAGGGTGCCGCGGGATGGTGCGCCCGCGCGCCGCGTGGTCGCGAGCTCGAGCGCGCGAATGTGGGCGTCCGCGCATGCCTGGGGCGAATAGAGACGACGCGCTCTCTCGCGCCCTGCACGGCCGGCCTCTCTCCGCAACGCCGGCTCGTCGAGGTAGGGGATGGTCGCCGCGGCGAGCAAGGCCGCATCGTCGGCCGCAACGAGCGCACCCGTCACGCCGTCCTCGACGGCCTCGTCGATCGAGCCGACACGCGAGGCCACGACGGGCTGCTCGAGGGACATGGCCTCGCCGATCGCGGTCGGGATGCCTTCGGAGTTCGGCCGGGAGGGCATCCAGAAAACGTCGATCGCAGGTGCGAGGTCGGCGACGCGGCTGCCTGGGTCGCGGAACTCGAGCCGGTCCACCAAGTCGAGCCGCTCGACCTCGGCGTGGAGGCTGCGCGTGTACTCGTCCCTGTAGTCGTATTCAGCTCCAAGAACGAGGAAGCGGATGTCCGGGTGGGTCGTTCCGAGCTCCGCAGCCGCGCGAATGAAGGTCATATGGCCCTTCATCGGCGTCAGGTTCGCGATGTTCCCGACGACGAGCGCCTCCTCGGAGAGCCCAACCTCCGCGCGTGCGGCCTGCCGCCGCTCCGCGTTCGGAGCGAAGGCGCCGTCGACGTCCACGGGCGGGAAGAAGAGGACGAGCCGCTCGCCGAGTTGCGCGTCGCCGAGGTGCGCGGACGCGACAGATTCCCCGGTCGACATGACGATGTCGGCGAGCCGGAGGACGATCGGCCGGAAGATTTGTCGCACGAGCGGCGAGGAGTTCGTGTCGAGGAGGAGCCAGACGACCGGAATGCCCTCGAGTCGCGCCGCGATGGCTGCGTGCGGGTTGACGAGCCCGTTGACCATCACCACGTCGATAGAGCGCTCGCGCAGCAGCCGGCGGATCGCCGCGACGTCGCGCGGGAGAGAAGCGAGCATGCGCGCGTTCGCCCCGTGCGCCCGGCCCGAGCGGAAGCGACCCAGACGCTGCGAGACGACATCGAGCCCTGCCTCCCGCAGGCGTGCCGCGGCGTCGCCGGGCTGGTCCGTCGTGAGCATCGTCAACTCGATGCCTGCCGCCGCCAGCAGCGGGCCGATCTTCGTGTAGCGGTTCGGCGGGCCGCCGAAGACCGGGTAGTGGATGACCGCTAGTGCTTTCAACCCTCGCGCCAGCGAGCCTCGTTCGCGCGGAACCAGTCGAGCGTCTTCGCCATTCCGCTCTCGAGCGTCTCGACGGGGGCGAAGCCGAGAACCCGTCGTGCCTTGTCCGCCGCGGCGAAGTTGCGAACCACCTCGCCACGGCGCGCGGGCCGGTGCTCGATCCCCAGATCTTCGCGACCGGCGAGGCGGAGGATCAGCTCGGCGAGCTCCCGCACTGTCGTCTCCCGCTCGGAGGCGACGTGTAGGACATCGTCTGCCAGGTCGGCATCGATCGCCGAGCAGATCGCGACGCAGAGGTCGTCGACGTAGAGGAAGTCGCGGGAGGCCTTGCCGTCACCGAAGATGACGATCGGATCTCCGACGATCGCGTTCTTCAGGAACGTCGTGACGGCGCCCTTCTTGTGGTCGGAAAACGGGCCGTAGACGTTCGCGAACCGCAGCGCAGTGGTGTGCAGGCCGTAGGCGCCTGCGAATGCGTGGAGGTACGCCTCGCCGCAGAGCTTGCCCGCTCCGTACGGGGAGATCGGCCAGGGCAGGCTCGACTCGTCGACGGGCGGTTCGGCGTTGCCGATAAGCGCGCCGCCGGTGGAAGAGAAGACGAGTCGCTCGACCCCGGCGTCGACGCACGCCTGGAGGAGCACGAGTGTGCCGCGCGCGTTGACGTCGAAGTTCTCGATCGGGTCGGCGATCGACTCGATGACCGACCCGAAGGCGGCCAGGTGGATGACCGAGTCGATCCCTGCGAGGGCACGGGCCAGCGTCGCGGGATCGCGGATGTCGCCGACGACGAGCTCGACGTCAGGGCCGAGATTGTCCTCCCGCCCGCGCGAGAGGTTGTCGAGCACGCGGGTCTCGATTCCGCGCTCGGCGAGGAGCGAGACGAGTTGCGCCCCGATGAAGCCGCAGCCGCCGGTGACGAGGATCCTCATCACGCCAGTTTATGCGTCGGTCCGGTGCCGGTCGTGCCGCAGCCTGCCGCTGCGACGGAAGTGTCCGGCCTTCAGCGGCCGTAGCCGAGCCGTTCGAGCACGGCCCCGAAGGCGTGGTCGAAGAGCGCTGCGTCCGCGGCGGAGAAGGTCTCTTGCCACTCTCCGGAGACGCCGCGCCGGACGAAGAACCGGTTGCCCTGTGCCTCGTGGAAGGCCGACTCCGTCTCTCGCTGGCGCATCTGCTCGAAGCGATTCGCCTCCACCGCCGCCTCCACGACGTCGGCGCCGACGGATACGCCGACGAATTCGAGCGCCTGCCGCAGCCCGCCGAGCGGATCCTCGAGGAGGTCCTCGTAGCGAATCGTCAGGAGGCGTCCATCGCTGGACGCCTGCCCGTCGAGCCAGGACGTCACGTGAGTCCCCCAGGGGCCGTAGCCGTCGAACTCCCCCGCGAGGAACCGCGGAAGGAAGCTCGAGAACTCGCCGAGCGCAAGGCGGCCCCTACGCAGGAAGTGGTGGTAGTAGGAGACGGCGACGTCACGGCCGTCCCGGACGACGTAAACGACTCGTCCCGGAGCGCGCACGCCGGCGGCGAAGGCCTCGTGGCTCTTCAGGATCCTGCCACCGTGGGGGAGCAGGGCCGGCACGTCCATGTCGCCGCCGATCGTTCCGATCGCGTCCTCCGTCGCGTCGAAGCTCGCCGCGACTCCGGTCAGCGCGTGCTGGAGCATGAACTTCACCCACGTGTTGCCAGACTTCGGGTACGAGACGAGCAGCGCGTCGGCCGGCGTCACGCTGCGATGGCGGTACGCGTTCACGCCGCTTCGCAGGAAGCGGTTTCGCTTCACCGCGACCGGGACGCCGCTCATTGGGCCATGGCCTCTGCTCGAGCCGCGGTGGGAGGCTCGAGCGGGGACATGCGCATTCCACGGCGGGCGCGGGCAGCTCCGAAGAGCGTGACGATGAGGCTGGCCGCGTAGGCGGTCGTCATGGCGATCGCCGCTCCCTTCGCCCCCAGGAGCGGAACGAACACGGCAAGCGCGGCCAACAGCCACCCGAGAGCCACGATCTCGGCGATCGTTCCGATCGCCGGGAGGCCGAGGCCGCGAAGACCCTCGGCGAGCACGCGCCGGACGCTCAGGAAGACGGTGCCGGGCAGCATGAGGTACGAGATCACGACCGCGCTCTTGAAGGCGTTGCCGAAGAGGAGCGGGATGATCCAGTGGGCCGCTGCGAAGAGCGGCGCGACGATGAGGAGGCTCAGCACGAGGTCGAGCAGCGTGTACCGCACGACCATCTGCCGGGCTTTCGCGATGTCCTTCTCGGCCGCGACCGTTGGAAACGCGACGACGCCGACGCTCTTCGAGACGAAGCTCGGCAGATTCGTGATCGCGAGGCCGACGACGTACGTCCCGAGCGCTGCTGCCGGCAGGAAGATGGCGAGTGCCATCTGGTCGAGCCGGACGGCCTCGACGGGCGAACCGGACACGAAGAGCCCCCGCAGTCCGAACGAGAACATCTCCCGGTCGCCCATCCCACGGTGCTCGCGCGGCTCGTCGTCGTAGGCGTAGACGCCGATGTAGCAGAGGAGCGTCGTGGCGATGTTGGCCACGAGCCAGGCGAGGACGATCCCCATGAGCGAATCTCGATGCATGACGAAGAGGCCCGCCACGAAGACGGCGTAGAGCGCCGAGGGAAGGACGCGCGCGGCATTGAAGAGGCGGAAGCGGTGCGCGCCTTGCAGCAGCGCGATCCCGTACTGCTGAGCGAGGAGGACCGGAACGAGCAAGAGACTGACGAGGGCCGCGTCCCAGATCGCGTGGCCGCGGCCGCCGAGCACCGCGTCGAATACCGCGAACTGCACTGCGAGGAGCGCGACGGTCTGCGGCAGCGCGTACTTCAGCATCCTGCGGCTGAGCTCGCGCGGCCCTCCGACACCGCGCGCGATCGCGTACGTCGTCCCCGCGGGAAGGCCGAGACTGCCGAAAAAGGTCAAGGCGGCCGGCCAGATCATGATCGCCGCCAGCTCGCCACGGCCGGCAGGCCCGAGCAGGCGGGCGACCAACGGGCCGCTTGCCATCAACGTTGCCTGGATCGCGACGCCGGTCCCGACCGATTGCCACAGAGGGAGCCGAACGCCGCGCCGGATCCGACCTAGAAGCGAGACCCGCACGGCGGTCATGGTAGGCGAGAAACTCGGTGTCGTCTCCCGTGCTCCTGCCTGTTTGCACCGGGGTATCATCGGCCGTCCATGTCGGGCGCACCCTCCGCAAAGCGCCTGCCGAGCCGTCTCGCCGCCCTCTCGGCTCGGACTCTGCGCCATCCGACGTGGGCGGTCACGAACGTTCGGAACCAGCTCGAGGCCCGCGAGGACCGGAGGCTCCGCGTGGGCTGGGAGGCGCCGCAACCCGAGCACTCCATCGTCGACGCGGTCTGTCTCGTAACCGGAGCGGAGCCGAGCGAGGTCGAAGCCCTCGTGCGCGCCGTCCCCAACCCTCTCACCGTCGAGGAGAACGTCTTGTACGGCTCGCCGGATGCCTCGGAGGAGTTGCTCACGCTCGCCTACGTGCTTTGTCGGCTGCTCCGGCCCCAGGCGGTCGTCGAGACAGGAGTGGCCTACGGCTTCACGTCGGCTGCCATCCTCGCGGCGCTTGCCGAGAACGGCGCCGGCCGACTCCTCAGCGTCGACCTGCCGCATCTGCACCTTCGGGCCGGGCAAGTCGTAGGAGCGGCGGTCGCGCCACAGCTTCGCGACCGCTGGAAGCTCTCGTTCGGGCCGAGCCGGCGCGTACTGCCCGGAGTCCTGGCCGACGCCGGCGAGGTCGGGCTCTTCGTCCAGGACGGTTCCCACCTGACTGCCGGGCAGCTGTACGACTACCGCACAGCCTGGCCGCACATCGCTCCCGGCGGTGTCCTGCTGACCGATGACATCGGACCGGCTTTCGAGCTCTTTGCGTGGGAAGTCGGTGTCGCGGGCGTGCTCGTGCACCAGAGCGGACATCGCAAGGAACTCCCGCTCGGCGTGCTCGCGAAGCCCGCAGGCACTCCTGTGAACGCTCGGTAGTCATCGCCCACGGTGGCGCAAGAGGGCCGATAGGATCCCGGTCCTTGCAGGCGGGAACCACAGGAGCCCCCGCGGGCCGCGAGGCGACCGGCGAGCGGGTGAAGCTCGGCTACCGGCCGGGACTGGACGGCCTGCGCGCCGTGGCGGTCTTCGCGGTCATCGGCTTTCACTACTACCGCCAGCCCGTGGGCGGGGCGAGCGGCGTCGAGCTCTTCTTCGTCCTCTCCGGCTTCCTCATCACGAGTCTGCTCATGGAGGAATGGCGCGAGCGCAGTCGGATCTCACTCTCCCGCTTCTACCTGCGGCGCGCGCTGCGGCTGCTGCCGGCGTTGTGGTTCTTTCTGCTCGCCTGGACCGTCCTCACCGTTCCGACCGGGCACTTCTCGTTCGAGCCCCTCCTCTACGGCTTCACGTACACGACGAACATCGCGACGGTGGTCCTCGGGCACCCCCCCGGACTGAGCCATCTGTGGACACTCGGGAACGAGGAGCAGTTCTACCTCCTCTGGCCTCTGCTCCTGGTCGTCATGCTCAGGCGGCGCTGGCAGCCGCTCCGCCTCGTCGCGGTGGCTGCGACGCTCGCGCTCGCGGAGCTCGTCGTGCGCGACGCGCTGGACCACCCCTTCGTGCTCGCCAACTTCCGGTTCGACGCGATGCTCGTCGGCTGCGTCGCGGGAATCCTCTTTGCCTCGCCGCTGCACGGCAAGCTCCGCAGCTTCTGCTGCGCGCCGCCGGTCGCGGCCGCGGGCGCGACGCTGCTGGCGTACCTGCTACTCAAGCCTCCTGTCTGGACGATCGCCGTCGGCGGGCAGCGGGTGTATCCGGGGAACCTCGTCTTCTCGCTCGCCGCCGCCGTCACGATCGTCTGGGTGGTGGAGGGGTGTCCCGGCTTTCGGCCGGCGCGCTGGGTGCTCGCCTCGCCTCCCGTCGCCTACCTGGGGCGCATCTCGTACGCCCTCTACCTGTGGCACCCGCTGGTCGGCGAGGGGATCGCCTGGCAGAACGGCGTCGGCGTACAGAACGCGCGGTGGGCCCCGCCGCTCGCGATTGTCTGCTCGATCGGCGTGGCAAGCCTCTCGTACTGGCTCGTCGAGCGGCGCTTCCTTCGCATGAAGTGGCGTCTCTCTTCGACCGGCTCGCACGATGCGGACGTGAGCGTCGTTATCGGGCGCCACGGGCCGGCGCTGCCCGTTCAGCCGGAGACGACCTGATGGCCGAGTTGCGCGTACCGCTCGTTCTGCGCCGCGCGGGCGAGCCGCGGGCCACAGGCCTTTTCGTGGTCTCGGTTGCGGCAGTCGTGGCGCTCGTCGCGTTCGTGCCGCACGGGGTGAGAACGCCATCTCTTCCGTACAGGGCCGACAACGGAACGCTCAGCATGAACTGGTTCTTTAACCACCCAAGCGTCCGACCGAGTGGCAATGCCGGCACGTACGGCATGTGGACACAACCGGTTGCCGCGCCGGCGGGTGCCGCCTTCACGGTTACGGATGCCGTTCGGCCCACCGGAGCTCCCGGCGGCCGCGTCTGTCTCGCACTCGTCGCGACGATTGCCCCATCGTCGGCTCCGGCGCAGACGGCGCATGAATGCGCGCCACTGGCGGCGGGATGGAACCGGCTCACCGCGCCGCCGCTCCGGACCGCCGCGCCGAGCCGCGTTTACGCGGAGATCACGGCGAGCGGCAACGGCGGCGGCTTCGAAGCCCGCCCGCTGGTCGTCGCGCGGGTCGCTCCGTAGGACCTGGCGGAGATCGGCTGGCGGCCGCTTTTCTGTAACGGCGTGGTAAATCGCTCGCACAGCTTTGCCGTCCTTCTGGTACAAAACCTGCCGTGAGGGTGATGGTTTCGCTGCGGTCGCGCAAGAACACCTGCGCTGGAGGCACCGACGGAAGGGCCAAGGCCGTCCGCTGGCTCGCCCTCTCCCTCGTCTGCGCCGTCGTCGCCGGACTCGCTGCAACTGCGGCCACCGCCCGGACCGCGATCATCACGCTGACGACGGGGGCGACGCCACCGCTTGCGACGGCCATCGACGATCCGATCTTCAACACGTCGCAGCGGACGACGGCATACGCGATGGCCCACCAGGCCGGCGCGACATATGCCCGCCTTCTCGTCTCGTGGCGGTCGATCGCTCCTGGGAACCTGCCTTCGAGCTGGGATCCCACCGACCCGGCGTCGCCGTACTACCACTGGAGCGGTCTGGATGCGACCGTTTCGGCGGCGGAGGCGAACGGCATCGCGCCGATCCTCGACATCGTGTTGCCGCCGAGCTGGGGCTACCACGTCCAGCCAGGGACATGGACGGGGGGTCAACCGAAGCTCGACGCACTCGCTGCGTTCGCGACCGCCCTCGCGCGTCATTACTCCGCCGTTCATGCGTTCTCCGTCTGGAACGAGCCGAACTTCAACCGGAACCTCAATCCGCAGGACCCGACCTACTACCGGTCGATGGTGAATGTCGTCGCGGACTCGGTGCACGCGGTGAACCCGGACAACCTCGCGCTCGCCGGCGAACTCGCTCCGTTCAAGCACGCGCCGTCCAAGACGGACAAGAACTCGGTGATCCCACCGATCACCTTCATGCAGAAGATGCTCTGCCTCTCGACCACGACGCCTGTGAAGCACACGTGCAGCACGAAGGCGCAGTTCGACGTCTGGACGCATCATCCGTACTCGGACACCGGCCCGTACGGCCACGCCAAGGTCAGCGGCGGCGTCGAGCTCGGAGACCTGCCGAAGATGAACAAGCTGCTTCAGACGGCCTGGAACCTCGGGGCCATCACCACTTCCTCGGGGCACGCCCCGCAGTTCTGGGTCACGGAGATCGGCTGGTCCTCGAAGCCGCCGAACCCGCACGGCGTTCCGATGGGGCTACTGACGCGCTGGGTAGGCGAGTCCTTCTACCAGCTGTGGAAGTCCGGAGCCACCCTCGGGACCTGGTACCTGCTCGAGGACGAGCCGAAGAGCACTCCGTTCCAGAGCGGCCTCTACCAAAACTCGCCCTCCCTCGCCAGCGCGACCGCGAAGCCGCTGCTTGCACCGTTCCGCATGCCGTTCGTCGCCTACATCCATTCGGGCGGAAAGGTCCAGATCTGGGGGCGCGACGCGACGAGCGACTTGCAGGATGTGACGATCTCGGAGAAGATCGGCAAGAAGTGGAAGAACGTGGCAATCATCACGTCGAATTCCAACGGGATCTTCCAGGCGACCCTGGCCATCCACGCGAAGTCCACGTACTCGATGCGGGCTTCCGCGAACGGCGTGACCTCGGCCACGTTCTCGCTCACGAAGCCGAGCAACGAGAACATGAACGTCACGCCCTTCCCGGCCGGAGGATGAGCCGCCGCCTTCTTCTTGCTCCGGCTGTGGCCGGGACGAGGAGGTAGGCAATGCGCAGGATCGGTCTCGCTCTGCTTTGCGTCGCCGTCGCCGGTGTCGCCGCCACCGCCGCCATGGCCCGGACGTCCGCACCCCCGCTCCTCGTGGCGACGACGGGCCCAACGCCACCACTCGCGACGGGGATCGGCGATCCGACCTTCCAGGGGCCGCAGCGGACGACAGCCTTCGCGATGGCCAGGCAAGCCGGCGCGACGTACGTCCGCCTCATCGTGTCGTGGACTTTGATCGCGCCGAAGACGCTCCCGGGGAGCGGGTTCCATCAAGCCGATCCGACATCGCCCTATTACGACTGGAGCTCCTTGGATGCGAGCCTCTCGGCGGCGCAGGCGGCCGGCATCACGCCGATCCTCGACATCCTGCGGCCTCCGAGCTGGGCGTACAGCGTCAAGCCGGGGGGATGGACGGGGGGGTCGCCGAATGTCGCCGACCTCGGCGCATTTGCGACCGCCCTCGCGACTCGGTACGACGGTTCCGGCCCCGCTCCCGCTGCTCACATCTTCTCCGTGTGGAACGAGCCGAACTACAACAAGAACCTGTACCCGCAGGACGCGAGCTTCTACCGCGCGATGGTGAATGCGGTCGCGGACGCAGTGCATGGGGTCGACCCGTCGAACCTCGTCCTCGCCGGCGAGCTCGCTCCGTTCAAGCACACGCCGAGCACGAGGGACAGGAACCACGTGATCCCGCCGCTCACGTTCATGCGCACGATGCTCTGCCTCTCGAGCACGAAGCCGGTGCACCGCACGTGCAGCACTCCGGCGAAGTTCGACGTCTGGACGCATCATCCGTACTCGGACGCCGGCCCCTACGGCAAGGCGAAGTCCAGCGGCGGCGTTGAGCTCGGAGACCTGCCGAAGATGAACGCGCTGCTCAAGACGGCCGCGCACCTCGGGTCCATCGTCTCGGCACACCCCGTGCAGTTCTGGGTCACGGAGGTCGGCTGGTCCTCGAATCCACCGAACGCGAATGGCGTTCCGGTCTGGCTCGAGGCGCGCTGGGTGGCCGAGTCGATGTATCAGATGTGGAAGTCGGGCGTTACCCTCGGGACCTGGCTCCTGCTCCGGGACGAGCCGACCAACACTCCATTCCAGAGCGGGCTCTACTACCGCTCGTCTTCGCTCGCAGACGCGGTGGCGAAGCCGCTGCTCACGCCGTTCCGCTTCCCGTTCGTCGCCTATCTCGCGTCGCACGGAAATGTCGATATCTGGGGGCGCGACCCGACGAGCGACATGCGGGACGTGACGATCCAGCAGCGGAAAGGCGCCTCCGGGTCGTGGACGAGCGTGGCAGTGATCACGTCGAATAAGTACGGGATCTTCAAGGCGACCCTGTCCCTCGGAGCGAAGTCCACGTACTTTCTGCGGGCCGTCGTACCAGGCGTGGGGGTTTCGGCGGTGTTCTCGCTCGCGGTGCCCCGCAACGAGAACCTCAACGTCGTGCCGTTCCCCCTGAACTAGGCGTCGCTAGCGTTCCGGCCGTGATCGCGGCCGTCGTCGTCTTCTGGACATCCCTCGCCGCGCTCGCGTGGACGCACGTGCTCTATCCCGTTGTTGCTGCGATCGCAGCGCGGCTTCACACGAAACCGGTTGCCCTCGACGACGGCTACCTCCCGGCTGTTGCCGTGATTGTCGCGGCATACAACGAGGAGGACGCGATCGAGCGGCGCATCGCGAACCTCCGCGAGCTCGACTATCCGCAGGAGCTCCTGGAGATCGTCGTCTCCTCGGATGCGTCGACCGATCGCACGGAGGAGCTCGCGGCGGCGGCGGGATCGCGCGTTATCCGCAACCCGCGCGGCGGCAAGGTCGCGGCACAGGATGCGGCGGTGCGCGCGAGCGGCGCCGAGGTCGTCGCCTTCTCCGACGCGAACGCGACGTGGGCGCCGGACGCGCTACGGAAGCTCGTCCGCAACCTCGCAGACCCGAAGGTCGCGTACGTCTGCGGGCGGCTCCAGCTCGAGGCCGTCGGCGGCGGGAACCAGGAGGGCGTCTACTGGCGCTACGAGCTCCTCACGCGCGCGGCGGAGTCGCGGCTCGGCTCGGTCACCGGTGGAAACGGCTCGATCTACGCGCTGCGACGCGCGGACTACGTTGAGGTCGACCCGCGCTTCGGTCATGACCTGTCGCTTCCGTATCTCATGCCCCAGCGCGGGATGCGCGCGGTCTATGAGCCCGAGGCGCGCGCTTCCGAACGGCCGACTCCGTCGAACGAGACGGAGTACCGCCGCAAGGTGCGGATGTTCGAGCACTGCTGGCTCATCGTCCTGCGCGGCCGGATGCTCCACGGCCAGCCGCTGGGTTACCGCGTCGCGCTGATCTCGCACCGGCATCTCCGCTACGCGAGCGGCGTGCTCCACCTCGTCCTCCTTGCGAGCTCGATCGCGCTGCTTGGGAACGGCGTGATCTACGCGGTGGCGCTCGGGCTCCAGCTCGGGTTGTTCGCCGCCTTCCTTGCGCGCGTCGGCGTCGCCCGCTACTACGTCCTCGTCACATGGGCGACCGTCGTCTCGCTGTGGAACTACCTGCGGCGCGGCGTGCCCGCCACGTGGACGCCGCCGCGAGAGGAAAGCGTCGCGTGAACCGCGCTGCCGACCTTGTGATCGCGGGTACGGCACTCGTCGTCGCCTCGCCCGTCCTCGCGCTCGCTGCGCTTGCGATCAAGCTCGACGACGGCGGCCCCGTCCTCTACCGGCAGACCCGCGTCGGCAAGGACGGCGTCGACTTCGAGCTCCTGAAGCTGCGGACGATGGTCGTGGGCGCCGAGAAGATCGGGGCGGGATTCGCGGTGAACGAGGGCGACTCGCGGATCACCCGCACCGGGCGGATCCTGCGGAAGCTCTCTCTCGACGAGCTGCCGCAGTTCTGGAACGTCGTCCGTGGTGAGATGGGCATCGTCGGCCCGCGGCCGACGCTCCGCTACCAGGTCGAGCGGTACACGCCGCGCCAGCTGCGCCGGCTCGAGGTGCGCCCGGGGATCACCGGCTGGGCGCAGATCAACGGGCGAGCAACGCTGCCGTGGGACGAGCGGATCGAGCTCGACGTCTGGTACGTCGACCACCGCGACTGGAAGACGGACCTGCTGATCCTCGTGCGGACGCCGCTCGCCCTCTTCCGCTCGACGTACAAGGGGGAGACCGGCGGCTGGAAGGGTGGAGGCGGGAACCCCGGCTGAACCTTCGGGCTACGCTCCTCAACCGTGACGACCGTCCTCTTCACCTGCGCCGGGCAGCGCGTCGACATCGTCACGGCGTTTCGCCGCGCCGGAGCGACGACCGTGGCGGCCGACATCGATCCGCTCGCGCCAGCCCTCTACAGCGCCGACGTTCGCGCCACCGTCCCGCCGTTCGACGATCCGGGCTACGTCGATGCGCTGCGCGGCCTCGTCGCCGCGCACGGCGTCGGGCTCGTGGTGCCGCTCACCGACCTCGACCATCGCGAGCTCGCGAATGCGCGTGACGATCTCGGCGGCGCGGTCGCGCTCGTCTCGGGGATCGACGCGATCGAGCGCTGCTCGGACAAGTACGAGGCGCACACGTTCTTCTCCGCGAACGGAATCGGCTCGCCGCCGACGTGGCTGGCCGGCGACGTGCCCGACGACGTGCGGTTCCCGGTGCTCGTCAAGGCGCGGAAGGGATTCGGCTCCCGCCACATCTACCGCGCGCACGACCGCGACGAGCTCGACTTCTTCCTCCGCTACACGACCGTGGACTCGATGGTGCAGGCCGCGTGCCAGGGGGAAGAGTTCTCCATCGACGTGTTCTCCGACCTCGACGCCCGCTGCGTCGCTGCGATTCCGCGCACGATGATCGAGTCGAAGGGGGGCGAGTCGATCAAGGGGATGTCGATCAAGGACGCCGAGCTCATGGACTTCGCCCGCCTCGTTGCCGACACGATTGGCATCGTCGGTCCCGCCAACATCCAGTGCTTCCGCGAGCCCTCGGGTGAGCTGCAGGTGACGGACGTCAACCCGCGCTTCGGCGGAGGTTTCCCTCTCCCGACGGCGGCCGGGTCGCGGTATCCCGAGATGGCTCTCGCGCTCGCCGAGGGTGAGCGCCTCGAGCCGCGCTTCGGGGATTTCCGCGAAGGCGTGGTCATGACCCGCTTCTTCTCCCAGGTCATCCTCGAGCAGACCGGCGACGGGCTCCAGCCTGTCGAGGGCAGCGGTTGATGAGAACGCTCTTAGGCAGTTCGGCTATCGTCGCCCCTCGTGGCGACGTCCCCTGCCCCCGATAAGGGCTTCGATCCCGAAGCCGAGCAGGAGGTCGATTTCGCCGGCTACGGGCGGATGCTCGCGCGGCGCTGGTGGCTCGTCGCCGTCGGTGTCGTAGTGGGGGCGGTCATCGGGTTCCTCGTCTCGCTCGGCGGCGGGAAGCTCTACAGCGCGACGGCGACGATCTATCTCGGCCAGCCGTCCAACCCCGGCGGCACGTCGCCGGTGTACACGTTGCAGACGAATCCGTCGGCTGTCGCCCAGTTCGCGAATGCGCAGTCGATAGACGCAAAGGTCGCGGCCCAGTGCAGCCACGGCCGGAACAAGGTAACCGTCGAGAGTTTCCGCAAGGGGATCTCGGTGCAGAAGATCGCGACGGCCAGCACGGTGACCAAGAGCCTTGCGGCCGTCAACCCACTCGTCACGGTGACAGTCCAGGCGAAGGGCAAGGCGGCCGCCTGCATCGCGAACGGCCTCGCCGAGGAGGCTGTCGCGGGGATCGGGACGTATCCCAAGGCGAAGGTCAAGAACTACGAGGGCCATGTCAATACGGACATCAACGCGATCAAGGCGATCAACGCGCTGCTTGCGAATTCCGCCGTTTCCGGAACCGACAAGCTCGTTGCGGAGCAGAGGCTCACGAGCTACCAGCAGGACCTCTCGACGTTCTCGGGGCTCTTGAGCTTTGCGAAGCAGGTCGAGTCGCCGCAGGTGACGATCCGCGCCGGCGCACACCAGGTCAGCGCCCAGAGCCCGCGGAACACGGTCCTCATCGCTGCCATCATCGGCCTGATCCTCGGCGTGCTCGGCGCGCTGCTGTGGGATCGCGTCATGCCGCTCCTTTCCTCGCGCAACGGCAGCTAAAGTCGCGACGTGCCAACCGCGCTCGTGACCGGCGGGGCCGGCTTCCTCGGCTCGCATCTCTGCGACTACCTCATCGAGCGCGGTCTGCGGGTCGTCTGCGTCGACAACCTCGTCAGCGGCTCGCTCGCGAACATCGAGCACATCGGCGACGACGCCTTCCAGTTCATCCCGCACGACGTGTCGGAGCCGTTCTTCATCGACGAGCCGCTCGACTTCGTCTACCACTTCGCCGCCCTCGCGAGCCCGGAGGACTACCTCCGCATGCCGCTCGCGAGCCTCAAGGTCGGCTCCTACGGCACCCATCACATGCTTGGGCTCGCGAAGTACAAGCGCGCGCGCTTCCTCACTGCGTCGACGAGCGAGGTGTACGGCGACCCACAGATCCACCCGCAGCCGGAGACGTACTGGGGTCACGTGAACCCGATCGGGCCGCGCGGCGTGTACGACGAGGCGAAGCGTTACGCCGAGGCGCTGACGATGGCGTACCACCAGCAGCAGGGCGTCGACACGGCGATCGTCCGGATCTTCAACACGTACGGGCCGCGGATGCGCCCGAACGACGGTCGCGCGGTGTCGAACTTCGTGCGCCAGGCGCTGGCGAATGAGCCGCTCACCGTGTTCGGGGACGGCCAGCAGACGCGGAGCTTCTGTTACGTGGACGACCTCATCCGCGGCATCGTCCTCCTCGCCGAGAGCGGCGAGCACATGCCGGTCAACATCGGCAACCCCGACGAGCGGACGCTCCTCGACCTCGCCGAGCTCGTGAAGAAGATGACCGGCTCGTCGAGCGAGATCGTCTTCGAGGCGCTGCGCGTCGACGACCCGATGCAGCGGAAGCCGGACATCACGCGCGCCCAGCAGCTGCTCGGCTGGGAGCCGGAGGTCTCGCTCGAGGAAGGGCTCTCGCGCTACCTCCGCGCGCACGGCCTGGAACCCGTCGCGGTCTGAGTACCGAACCGCTCCTGGTCCGCGCGCTCAAGCGCGAGCAGACCGAGCGTACGCCGGTCTGGTTCATGCGCCAGGCGGGGCGGTCGCTTCCCGAGTACCGCGCGATCCGCGAGAAGCACGGCTTCTTCGACGTCGCCGGAACGCCCGAGCTCTGCGCGGAGGTGACGCTGCAGCCGGTGCGCCGGCACGGCGTCGACGCGGCCGTCCTCTTCGCCGACATCATGTCGCCCGTCCTCGGGATGGGGCTCGACGTGAAGCTCGTCGAGGGAGTCGGGCCGGTGATCGAGGAACCTATTCGGTCTGCGGCCGACGTCGAGCGGCTGCGCGTCGCGGCTCCGGAGGAGTGGGGCGCGCCAATCCTCGAGGCGGTGCGTCTCGTGCGCGGCGAGCTCGAGCCCGAGCGCGCGCTCGTCGGTTTCTGTGGCGGCCCGTTCACGGTGGCGGGCTATCTCGTCGAAGGGAAGCCGAGCCGCGACTTCGCGCGGACGAAGGCGCTCATGTATCGCGAGCCGGCCGTATGGCACGCGCTCATGGAGCGGCTCGCAGGTCAGTTCGCGCCGTACGTCGCCGCGCTCGTGGCCGCGGGCGCCGACGTCATCCAGCTCTTCGACTCGTGGGTCGGCGTGCTCTCGCCGCAGGACTACGACGAGTTCGTCGCGCCGTACTCGGCACGGGTGCTCGCCGCAGTGGACGTGCCGACGATCCACTTCGGAACGGGGACGACCGAAGAGCTGCTCGCGGCGATGGCGCGTGCCGGGGGCGACGGGGTCGGCGTCGACTGGCGGATCACGCTTGACACTGCGTGGGACGTCGTCGGTGAGCGTGCCGTGCAGGGCAATCTCGAGCCGGCGGTGCTGCTCGGGCCATGGGAGCGGATCGAGACGGGGGCGCGCGACGTCCTCACACGAGCGGGCGGCCGCCCCGGGCACGTCTTCAACCTCGGTCACGGCGTCCTGCCGCAGACGGATCCCGACGCCTTGACGCGCCTCGCGGCGCTCGTCCGCGACTACCGTCACACGTCGTGAAGGCCGCAGTCGTCCTCATGGCGTACGGCTCCCCCGAGCGGCTCGCCGACGTGCCGGCGTACTACGCCGACATCCGCGGCGGCCGGCCGATCGCGCCCGAGAACCTCGCCGACCTCGTCGAGCGGTACCGGCGCCTCGGGATCGAGGACTCGTCGCCGCTCAACGCGATCACCGAGGAGACACGCGCGGCGCTCGAGCGCGAGGTCGGGCTGCCGGTCTACTCGGGCATGAAGCACTGGACGCCGCGCATCGCGGACGCCGTGGACCTGGCGGTCTCCAAGGGGGCCGACGAAATAGTCGGCCTCGTCCTCGCGCCGCATTACTCCGCCATGTCGATCGCCGGCTATCGGACGCAGCTCGAGGCGGCGCTCGCCGACCGGGCACGGCTCCACTTCGTCGAGAGCTGGCACGACGAGCCCGGCTTCGTCGAACTGCTCGCGGCGCGCGTGCGCGGGACGAACGCGCATGTCGTGTTCACGGCCCACTCGCTGCCGGCGCGGATCATCGCGGCGGGCGACCCGTATCGCGACCAGCTGCTCGAGACCGCGCGCCTCGTCGCCGAGACGGCGGGCCTGACGGAGTGGAGCTTCTCTTTCCAGAGCGAGTCGCCGACCGGCGAGCCGTGGCTCGGCCCCGACATCCTCGACCACCTCGCGGCACTGCACCGCCAGGGCGTCGAGAGCTTGCTCGTATGCCCGGTCGGGTTCGTCTCCGACCACCTCGAGATCCGCTGGGACCTCGACGTCGAGGCATCCGAGAAGGCGGCGGAGCTCGGCATGCGGCTCGAGCGGATCGAGATGCCGAACGCAGATCCGCAGTTTGTACGCACGCTTGCGGGGCTTGTGAAGCGGGCTCTGTCGGTACCGTCAGGTACGTGGTAACTCGCGCCTGCCCCGACTGGCCCGATCTCATGGAGATCGCGCCCGAGCTCCAGTTCAAGCACTACACCGTGGCCGAGGCAAAGCTCCCCGCCGAGGTGGTGATGGTGATCTCCGACGTGTCTCTCTCGGACGTCGAGATCTGCTGCGACCTCGACCGGCACGTCTTCAACGCCGAACACACCGACGAGAAGCTGGCGGACGCGCTCCGCGCGAGCCACTGGTTCGAGATTCGCGACTGGGTCGCGGCGGGCCGGCCCGGCGAGAGTTAGCTCTAGCTCGCGAGTGCTGCGCACTCGCTCGCTGTTGCAGGAACTACGGCGCGGAAGAGCGCGGTCTTCCGCACCTTCGTGCTGAGACCTCGTTTCCCGCCGCGGCGGGCGCCTTCGGCGCGCGCCGGGGAGCGGGGGAGCCTGCGGCTAAGCCGGCTTCGCCTGTCTTAGCCTCCGGCCGTTAGACCTGATTCGGTAGAGAATCGCCGCGGCTGTAGGCGAGCACGTTGTCGACGAGGACGCGCGTCATCGCTGCGCGCGTCTCGCTCGTGGCGCTTGCGATGTGCGGTGTGAGGACGACGTTGGGGAGGCCGAAGAGCTGCTCGGGAACGGCGGGCTCCTCGGCGAAGACGTCGAGCCCGGCGGAGATGCGCCCCGAGACGAGCTCGTCGACGAGCGCCTCCTCGTCCACGACCGCGCCACGCGCGGTGTTGATGAGCGTCGCTCCGTCCTGCATCAGCCCGAGCCGCTCGCGCGAGATCAGGCCGTGCGTCTCCTCCGTGAGCGGGACGTGGAGCGAGACGACGTCCGAGGAGGCGAGCAGCTCGTCGAGCCCGATGCCGCCGCCGCGCGTGTGGAAGGCGACGTCCATGCCGAAGACCTCGGCGCGCCGTGCGACCTCCCGGCCGATCCGCCCAAAGCCGACGAGCCCGAGCCGGGCACCCGCGAGGTCGCGGCCGAGCAGCTTCGGTCGGGCCCAGTTGTTCTGCCAGCCGCCCTCCCGGATCCATCGGTCCGCCGTGGCGACGTGCCGGCGCGTCGTGAGGATGAGCGCGAGCGTGAGGTCGGCGACCGCCGCGTCGAGCACTCCGGGCGTGTTCGTGACCGCGACGCCGCGCGCACGGCACGCCTCGACATCGACCACGTCGTAGCCGACGCCGTAGTTCGCGACGAGTCGGAGGTCTGGGAGGAGCTCGAGCTCGGCGGCGCCCACGCGGGAGACCACCGCGACGAGCACGTCGACGCCGGGCAGCGGCTCACTCGGCGGCCATGCCTCGAGAAGCTCCACGCCGGGAAGTTCGTCCCACGCAGGGCCTGGAAGCTTCGTAGTCGCCACGATCCTCACGCCGTCAGTATCTCCGCCCTGCGTAGGCTTGCCGTCATGGTCACGATCGTGATCCCGTTTGCCGGCGTCAGGAGCAAGACGCGTCTGCACGAGTCGGCCTGGGTGCGCGGCGCGCTCGCGACGGCCATGTTCGAGGACGTGCTCGCGGCCTGCGCGCCCGTCGGCCCGGTCCGCGTCGTGACGCCCGCCGAGGACGTGCCCGTGGAAGTCGGAGACGTCGAGTTCATCACTGACCCCGGAGAGGGGCAGGGCGCCGCCGTCGCCGCCGCGCTCGCCGGCGTCGAAGGGCCCGTAGTCGTCGTCAACGCCGATGTTCCGTGCGTCGTCCCCGCGGACGTTCGTCTGCTCGCCGAGACGGCGCCCGCGCTCGTCGCTGCCGCCGACGGGACGACGAACGCCCTGAGCCTCCCTTCCGCCGACGACTTCGAGCCTCTCTACGGCCCGGGCAGCGCTTCACGCTTCCAGGCACGGTGTGGCGCGGTGTCGATGGTGCTTCCGAACCTCGCCGACGACGTCGACACGATGGACGATCTCGCGCGCCTCCAACTTCGCGTTGGGCCTCGCACCGTCGCGGCGCTCGCACGGCTCCAACGGAGCGTCGTCTGAACGTCGTCGTTCTCTCGGGCGGTGTCGGCGGCGCGCGGTTCGTCCGCGGCGTCGTTGCCGTGGCCGGCGTGGGCTCGACGACCGTGATCGGAAACGTCGGCGACGACGTCGAGGTGCTCGGCCTCCACATCTCGCCCGATCTCGATTCGATTCTCTACGCGCTCGCTGGCCTCGCCGACGAGGAGCGGGGCTGGGGGCGCGCCGGCGAGACGTGGCGCGCGCTCGAGACGGTGCGCGAGCTCGGCGGCGAGGAGTGGTTCGCGCTCGGCGATCTCGACCTCGGTCTCCACCTCGTCCGCACCCAGGCGCTGCGCGCCGGGGAAGCGCTCTCGACGGTCACGGCGCGGCTCGCCGTGGCGCTCGGCGTCGAGACGCGCATCCTCCCCGCGACCGACGACACGCTGCGCACGTGGCTCGACACGCCGGCCGGCTCGTTCCCGTTTCAGGAGTGGTTCGTCGCGCGCGGCCACCGCGACGCGGTGGACTCGCTCCGCTTCGAAGGAGCCGCTGCCGCGCGTCCCGCGCCGGGAACGCTCGAGGCGATTGCCGCGGCGGATCTGATCCTCGTCGCGCCGAGCAATCCTTACGTCTCGATCCACCCGATCCTCGCCGTCGGCGCGCTGCGCGACGCGCTCGCGACACGCCGCGTGCCGTGCGTCGCCGTCAGTCCCCTCATCGGCGGCCGCGCGGTGAAGGGACCGGCCGACCGGATGCTGCAACGCCTCGCCGGCGGAACGTCTCCCGCGCAAGTAACAGACTGTTACAAGGGGCTTGTCGACGTGCTCGTCGTCGACGAGGCGGATGCGGACGACCTCGAGGGGCTCGGCGACGTGCGGCCGCTCGTGACGCGGACGCTGATGAGCGACGACGACGCCCGGCGCCGCCTTGCTGAGGTTGCGTTGGGAGTAGTGCTCGCATGAAGGTTGCGATCGTCGGCGGCACGGGAGACTTCGGCCTTGCGCTCGCGCAGCGGCTCGTCGAGGCGGGCGACGAGGTCGTGCTGGGCTCGCGCGACGCCGCGCGCGCGCAGGAGAAGGCGGCCGAAGTCGGCGCAGCGCGAGGCGCGGCGAACGGCGACGCCGTGGCGGGCGTCGATCTCGTCGTCCTCGCGACGAACGCCTCTGCGACGCTGGAGACCGCCGCCGCTCTCGCGAACGCGATAGGCACGACGCCGGTGCTCAGCGTCGCGAGCGACCTGCGCTCCACCGAGCACCTCTCGCTTGCGGAACGAACACAGGAGCTCCTCACGGCCCCGGTCGTGGCCGGTCTGCAGTCGCTCGCCGCGGGCAAGCTCGCACAGGGTCGGCCGGATGAGGACGCCTTCGTCTGTGGCGACGACGCCGACGCGAAAGCCCTCGCACTCGAGCTCGCCGCGAAAGCCGTCGCCGGTCGCGCGCTCGACGCCGGCCCGCTCTCGCGCGCACGCGTGCTCGAAGGCCTGACCGGGCTGATCGTCAGTCTCAACAAGCGCTACAAAGGCCACGCCGGGATCCACGTCACCGGACTGCCCGCCGAATGACGGGATTCTCCGTCACGCCCGTCACAGGCCTGCCTGAGCTGCGCGAGGGAGACGACCTCGCCGGCGCGATTGTCGAGCGCATCGACCTTGCGGACGGCGATGTCGTCGTCGTCGCGCAGAAGGCGATCTCGAAGGTCGAGGGGCGCGTTGTTGCAGTCGCCGACATCGAGGCGTCGGAGCAGGCGCGCGAACTCGCCGCCGACACCGATCCGCGCCGCATCCAGGTCATCCTCGACGAAGCCGCCGAGCTCGTTCGCACGCGCCCGCCGCTCATCATCGCGCGGACGAAGCACGGCTTCGTCTGCGGCTCGGCCGGTGTCGACGCGTCGAACGCGCCCGAGGAGGGGACGCTCGTCCTGCTTCCGCTCGATCCCGACGGATCCGCCGCGCGCCTGCGGGACGAGCTGCGCGAGCGCACCGGCGCGAACGTCGGCGTGCTCGTCACGGATTCCTTCGGCCGCCCGTGGCGCGCGGGCACGACCGATGTCGCGATCGGCGCCGCCGGCGTCGAGGTGCTGCGCATCCTCGACGGCGAGAAGGATCCGGCCGGCTACGAGCTCCACGCGACGCGCATGGCCCTTGGGGATCAGATCGCGGGAGCGGCGCAGCTCGTGTTCGGCAAGCTCGACCGCGTCCCCGTCGCCGTCGTGCGCGGCCTCGATGTCGCCGGCGACCAGACGGCCGCCGAGCTCGTGATCCCGCCCGAGACCGATCTGTTCCGGTAGCAGGGTCTGGGGTGGCAGTGCTCGCTGGAGCGGTGCGCTGGGCGTCGTGAGCCAAGGACGCAGGGAGCGCCCGTAGCTCTTGCTACGGGCGCGACTGAGGACGCCGGAGCCGGCGAAGCCGGCCGACGAGCGAAGCGAGGAGTCGCGGCGCTCAGCGCAGCGCCGCCAGCACAGCACTGCCGCGCCAGACCCTGCTAAAAGACGCCCCGTGGATGCGATCGAGCAGGCGAACGCGGCGCTACGGGAGAAGGGCTACACGGAGCGCGACCTCGCCGTGCACGCGGGCCCGTTCGGCAAGGCCCTCCTGAAGGGCAACAAGATCCTCAGCCCGCTCAGCGACGAGGCGGCGGTCGTCCTCCGTGTCGTCCACGAGCTCGTACCCCCGGGTGCGGAGCTCGGCTCTAAGGTCCTGCGCCCGGCGGAGCTCCGCGCGAAGCTCTGAGCAGCGTCAGCGGGACGAGAGCGACGAGGATCGCGTCGCTCGCCAGGCACCACTGGCAGTAGGCGTGTAGCACGGCCGCCTGGACGTAGAGGAGCACCATCGCGACCGCGAAGCCCGCCAGCGCAGCGACGAAGCCGGCCGCGCGGGCGAGCGAGCCGCGCGCGATCCCCGTGCCTGCGAGCACGAGATAGCCCGCGAGACCGATCGCCGCGACGGGGATCCCGGCCACCTCGGCGTAGCGGGAGGTCTGCACC
>Ga0265338_10000692_pt1 | contig 57956 bp, 53 predicted proteins | sample 42126metaG_FD_193579 | JGI IMG/M metagenome (GOLD analysis project Ga0265338, IMG submission 193579) | Rhizosphere microbial communities from Carex aquatilis grown in University of Washington, Seatle, WA, United States - 4-21-26 metaG | ecosystem: Host-associated > Plants > Roots > Rhizosphere... | reverse complement strand
CGCCCCGATTTCCGAGCCTTTTTCCAGCACGCAGACGCCGATCTCGACGCCTTTTTCCTGGGCCAGCTGCTTCAGGCGGATCGCGGCAGACAGACCCGCCGGGCCGCCACCTACGATCACCACGTCGTATTCCATCGACTCGCGTGGCCCGTATTGCTCCAAAAGACTTGCGGGGGTCATCAATGCTCCTCTTGCCATTAGAATGCTTTTTTCGGGTTCATATTGTCCGGTAACGTTCCCAGGGCTGCAACCCGGCAAACCTGTATTAGCACGATCGTTCTATTTTTGTGGCAGAATCGCCTGCCTGCATCCGAAAGCGCAAAACGGGATGCAAGCGGGCCGCGAACTGGCGTTTCACCCAACTTGAACAGGAACCGCAAATGGGCCGTTCGATCAATCTGGAAGGCAAGGTGGCGATGATTACCGGGGCGTCGAGCGGGCTCGGCAAGCGCTTCGCCCGGGTGCTGTCGCAGGCCGGCGCGAAGGTCGTGCTGGCGAGCCGGCGCGTCGAACGGCTCAAGGAGCTGCGCGCCGAGATCGAGGCCGAAGGCGGCGCCGCACACGTCGTATCGCTCGACGTGACGGACTACCAGAGCATCCGGTCGGCGGTGGCACACGCGGAGACCGAGGCGGGGACCATCGACATCCTCGTCAACAATTCCGGCGTCTCGACGACACAGAAGCTGGCGGACGTGACGCCCGCCGATTTCGAGTACGTTTTCGACACCAATACCCGCGGCGCTTTTTTCGTCGCGCAGGAAGTGGCGAAGCGCATGATCATGCGCGGCAACGGCGGCGGGCCGAAGCCGGCGTACCGGATCATCAACATCGCGTCCGTGGCGGGACTGCGCGTGCTGCCGCAGATCGGCCTCTATTCGATCAGCAAGGCCGCCGTCGTGCACATGACGAAGTCGATGGCGCTCGAATGGGGCCGTTACGGGATCAACGTGAACGCGATCTGCCCCGGCTATATCGACACCGAAATCAACCATCACCACTGGGCGACCGAGCAGGGCCAGAAGCTCATCTCGATGCTGCCGCGTCATCGCGTCGGCACGCCCGAAGATCTGGACGGCCTGCTGCTGTTGCTGGCCGCCGACGAGTCCGCTTTCATGAACGGCTCGATCATCACCGCCGACGATGGCTTCGGGCTCGCCTGACCGGTGAGCCCGGGGGCGTCGCCGGCGCCTCGAATTGACGCAAAAAGAAGTGCAATGAGTGACTACCACCCGGTTTTTGAAATGACCATGCCGATCCGTTGGGGCGACATGGATGCCTTCGGCCACGTGAACAACACGGTCTATTTCCGCTACATGGAGCAGGTGCGGATTTCCTGGTTCGAGCAACTGGGCGTGGCCGATCCCAACGCCGACGGGCAGGGGCCTGTGATCGTCAACGCATCGATGGATTTTCTGAGGCAACTGCACTATCCGGGCAACATCGTCTGCACGATGACGGTCGGCCGGCCGGGCCGCAGCAGCTTCGACACCGGGTTCGAGCTGCGCCGCACCGACGATCCCGAAACTCTCTACGCGCGCGGCAATGCGCGCTGTGTGTGGATCGACTACGCGGCGGGCAAGTCGGTGCCGATTCCCGAGATGCTGCGCGCCACGATCGAGCACGCACCGCTCGTCAAGGCCAGCCAGCCGGGTTGATTTTAGCCACGCGGCGCCATGCCTCGCGGCGCGCGTTCGTTGTTGTGGAACACGGCCGCTGTTTTTTCGCAGGCCACTATCGCCCGAGGTTATTACACGCGTTATTGCCCGAGCAGGCGCTGCAGCAGTTCGGTTGCGTTGCCGGTGTCGTACTTGCGCATCAGCCTTGCGCGATAGATGTCGACCGTGCGCGAGCTGATGTCGAGGATCCGGCCGATTTGCTTGCTCGTCTTCCCCGTCGCCAGTTGCGCGGCGATTTCGCGTTCGCGCGGCGTCAACTCGACCGCGACGCGTCGTGTCGCGCTCAAGTCCTCGAAAGTCCAGATGCCTGCCGCGTGAGGCGCCGCACGGTCGAGCGAGCGGCCCGTCACATGACACCAGAACAAGTCGCCGTCGGCGCGCTTCATGATGCGGTCGTCGGCGTAGCTGCCCTGGGCGGTCATGATCGGCAAAATGCGCGCGCCAATGCGCTCGAATTCGTCCGCTGAGGGATAGAGCACCTGAAATGACTGTCCGATCAGGGCTTCGCGCGGGCACCGGAAAATTGCCGCGAGCTGGTCGTTGCAGTCCTCGATCATGCGTTCGCGCGATAGCACGAGGCCGACCGGCGCGAGGTGAAAGGCGGTCTTGTAGTCGAGCGAGGAGCGGGCAGGCGTGTCGGACATGGCAGCGGTGCGGGTATTGCTTTATGTAGTTTTGCGTATTGTGCCGCATCGTGCCCCGAGCGTACGCTTTGCACCGGTCAGAGGGCCGGTTGCCCGATGCCTCGGCGCGTCCTGCTTGACGGCATCGACGTCGGCACGTGGCTAGAATGAGGCCTTCCCGGGACGTGTTCGAGACCTCCGCGACACCCCCGCGCAAGGCCGGAACAAATCGGAACAAGCCGGAATCCGGATTTCCATTCGAGGAAGGGACACACTGATGAACAAGGTCTATGGAAGCGCGGCTGCCGCGCTTGAAGGCATCGTCAAGGACGGTCAGACGTTCGCCGTCGGCGGCTTCGGCCTGTGCGGCATTCCCGAGGCGCTGATCGCCGCGCTGCGTGACACGGGCGTGAAGGGCATCACCTGCATCAGCAACAACGCGGGCGTGGACGGTTTCGGCCTCGGCCTGCTGCTGGAGACGCGCCAGATCAAGAGGATGATCTCGTCGTACGTGGGCGAGAACAAGGAATTCGAACGCCAGTATCTTTCGGGCGAACTCGAGCTTGAATTCACTCCGCAGGGCACGCTGGCCGAGAAGCTGCGCGCGGGCGGCGCGGGCATTCCGGCGTTTTTCACGAACACCGGCTTCGGCACGCTGATCGCCGAAGGCAAGGAGACGCGCCAGTTCGACGGGAATCACTACGTGCTCGAACACTCGCTCACGGCCGACGTCGCGCTCGTGAAGGCGTGGAAGGCGGACAAGTCGGGCAACCTCGTCTTCCGTCGTACTGCGCGCAACTTCAATCCGATGTGCGCGATGGCGGGAAAGATCACGGTCGTGGAGGTTGAGGAGATCGTCGAGAACGGCGAACTCGATCCGGATGCGATCCATACGCCGGGCATCTTCGTGCAGCGCATCGTGCTCAATGCGCATCCGGAGAAGCGTATCGAACAACGTACCGTGCGCGCCGTAGCAGGCGCCTAAGGGAGATCGACCATGGCATGGAATCGTGACGAAATGGCCGCGCGCGCGGCGCGGGAACTGCAGGACGGCTTCTACGTGAACCTCGGTATCGGCTTGCCGACGCTCGTGGCCAATCACGTGCCCAAGGGCATGGAAGTGTGGCTGCAGTCGGAAAACGGTCTGCTCGGCATCGGCCCGTTTCCGACCGACGATCAGGTCGACGCTGACATGATCAACGCCGGCAAGCAGACCGTGACGACGCTGCCGGGCTCGTCGATCTTCTCGTCGGCGGACTCGTTCGCGATGATTCGCGGCGGCCACATCAATCTCGCGATCCTCGGCGCGATGCAGGTGAGCGAAAAGGGCGACCTCGCGAACTGGATGATCCCGGGCAAGATGATCAAGGGCATGGGCGGTGCGATGGATCTCGTCGCGGGCGTCAAGCGCGTGGTCGTGCTCATGGAGCATGTTGCGAAGGGCGACCAGCACAAGATTCTCGACGCATGCACGCTGCCGCTCACGGGCGTGGGCGTGGTGGACGTCATCATCACCGACCTCGGCGTGATCGAGGTGACCGACGCGGGCCTCGTGGTGACCGAACTGGCGCCGGGCGTGAGCATCGACGAAATCAAGGCGAAGACGGGCGCTTCGCTCGACGTGAGCGCTGTGAACTGATCGTTGTAACGGCTGGAACATGATCTGGGCGGGCGGGACTTCGGTCTCGCCCGTTTCGTTTTGGCATGTCTGCATTCTCGCGCTTCACGTGGCGCCTGAAACGTCGGCCAAACGGCATAGGCCGGTCGGCCAGGTGGCGGGCGTGCGCAGCCTTGCCACGCGCGATTTACGGGTGCCCGCACAGGTTCCTGGGAGCCACGGCGCGGCGCCGCGCGTGGCAAGGTCACGGCACAAAGCCGTCTACAATCGCCTCACAGTCTTCAACGAGGAACTCGCGATGAGCCCGTCGTCCGCCGTGCCGCGTCAACACTACGTCCAGTGTTTCAGCCCATCGGGCCTGCATCGTATCGCCTATACCGAGTGGGGCGACGCCGACAATCCACGCGTGCTCGTGTGCGTGCACGGGCTCACGCGGTCCAGCCGTGACTTCGACCGGCTCGCCGTCGCGTTGTCGGATACGTATCGCGTCGTATGTCCCGACGTTGCGGGGCGTGGGTTGTCGTCGTGGCTCACCGATCCGCGCGGCTATGGCGTCGCGCAGTACGTCGCCGACATAGTCACGCTGATCGCGCGCACGGGCGTCGAGTCGGTGGACTGGTTCGGCACGTCGATGGGCGGATTGATCGGGATGGCGCTTGCCGGCTTGCCCGATGCGCCGATTGGCCGCATGGTGCTGAACGACGTCGGCCCTCACATCGAGCCCGAGTCGCTCGCACGCATCGGCGAATACGTCGGCCGCGACGAGCGGTTCCCGTCGCTGCAGGCGGGCATCGACCAGGCAGCACGGCTCGCCGCCTCGTTCGGCCCGCTCACGGCCGATGAGTGGCGCGAGATCAACACGCCGTTGCTGCATGAGGTGGAGGGCGAGTGGCGCTTTCGCTACGATCCGCGCATTGCCGAGCCGTTCAAGGCCGTCACGCCCGAGCAGGCCGAACTGGGTGAGCAATTGCTGTGGCGTGCGCTGGCGGCGTTCAGGGGGGCGGTGCTCGTCGTGCGCGGCGAGCAGTCGGACCTGCTTTCGCGCGAAACGGTCGCGAAAATGATCGAGGCAGGGCACGACGTGTCGAGCGTCGAAATCCCCGGAGTGGGCCATGCGCCGGCGTTTCTGTCCGCCGAACAGATTGCGGTGGCACGGCGCTTCCTCTGCGAACCGGCCGGTGACGCGTCATAATATGAAATTCGCCGGTGCGGCCTGACATTCACCGGTGTTCAACTTCTACAGGAATCTTCATGGCAGTCATTCGTCACCACGTCGGATCGCGTCTTTCTGAAACGGCCGTCCACAATGGCACTGTCTATCTCGCTGGCCAGATTGCGGAAGACACCCAGCAGGACATCGCGGGCCAGACGCGCGAAGTCCTCGGTCACATCGACCGCCTGCTCGGCGAAGCGGACAGCGACAAGTCGCTGCTGCTTTCCGTGCAGATCTATGTCGCGGACATGAAGGATTTCCCCGGCATGAATGCCGTGTGGGATGCGTGGGTCGTGCAGGGCGCAACGCCGCCGCGCGCGACGGTCGAGTCGAAGCTCGCGAATCCGGACTGTCTCGTCGAAATCGTCGTGGTGGCTGCGCAGCGCAGTTGATCCAGCGTTGACCTGCGTTTGACCCGTAGTCGATTCAATCGCCTTTGACTGTCTTGGCCGCTTTTTGCCGCTTCTTACAGTTGTTCGTTCCATTTTGTTGTAGCCCGCCCGGCGCGCCGGCGGGCCCTGTCTCATGAATAGCGATAGCGTTCCGCCCCTGCACACCGTACCGGCCACGCTGCCGTCGATCGACGACGCGCTCGCGTTCGTGCGCGAGCACGCGGCCGATGCGCGCCTGTCCACAGGCGAGTCGCTAATCGAGCACGCGCAGGGTACGGCCACGATTATGGGCGGGCTGAACGTCGATCCGCCGGCTGTGCTCGCGGCGGCGCTCTTCAGCATCGCGCCGCATCTCGACGACCCCGAAACGATGATCGAAGCGCGATTCGGCCCGGATGTGACGAAGCTCGTCTTCGATGTGCGCAAGCTCCTGCGCCTCGGCACCGTGAGCCTGCGCGCGGCTCAGAACGTCACGACGGATACCGGCCGCGACGCACAGTCCGAGCGTCGCGCCCAGGTCGAGTCGCTGCGCAAGATGCTGCTCGCATTCGCGCATGATATTCGCGTCGTGCTGATCCGGCTCGCATCGCGGTTGCAGTCGCTGCGCTACTACGCCGCGGCGAAGATCACGCCCGCGCCCGAGGTGGCCCGCGAGACGCTCGAGATCTATGCGCCGCTTGCGAACCGGCTCGGCATCTGGCAACTGAAGTGGGAACTCGAAGACCTCGCGTTTCGCTTCGAGGAGCCAGCCACTTACAAGCGCATCGCAAAACTGCTCGACGAGAAGCGCGTCGGACGCGAATCCTACGTTTCCGCAGCGATTGCGCGACTTCAGCGCGAGCTTGCGGAGGCGCATATCGAGGCCGAGGTGAGCGGTCGGCCCAAGCACATCTACAGCATCTGGAAGAAGATGCGGGGCAAGGACCTTGACTTCTCCGAGCTGTACGACGTGCGCGCGTTTCGCGTGATCGTGCCGGACATCAAGGACTGCTACACGGTGCTCGGCATCGCGCACAACCTGTGGCAACCGGTGCCGAAGGAATTCGACGACTACATCTCGCGGCCGAAGCCCAATGGCTACCGGTCGCTGCATACGGTCGTGATCGGCGACGACGGTCGTGCGTTCGAGGTGCAGATCCGTACGCGGGAGATGCACCAGTTCGCCGAGTACGGTGTGGCCGCGCACTGGCGCTACAAGGAAGCGGGGGCGAAGGGCTATGGCGGGCAATTCAGCGCGAGCGGCACCTACGACGAGAAGATCGCATGGCTGCGTCAGTTGCTTGCTTGGAAGGACGACGTTTCGGACGGCCGTCGGCCTTGGGAGCAGTTACGCCAGACGACGCTCGACGACGATCATATCTACGTGCTGACGCCGCAGGCGCGCGTGATCGCTTTGCCGGTGGGCGCGACGCCGCTCGACTTTGCTTATCACCTGCATAGCGAGCTGGGGCATCGCTGCCGCGGCGCGCGCGTGGACGGCGCGATGGTGCCGCTCAACACGCAACTGCGCAACGGGCAGACCGTCGAGGTGGTCGCAATCAAGGAGGGTGGCCCGTCGCGCGACTGGCTCAATCCGCAGCTCGGCTATCTGCAAAGCGCGCGCGCGCGGCAGAAGGTGCGCGCGTGGTTCAACGCGATCGATGCGCAGGAGAACATCGCGAACGGCCGGGCGATGGTCGAAAAGACCTTGCAGCGCGAGGGTCGCACGTCGATCAGTCTGGATCAGCTTGCGGCGAAGCTCGGCTTCAAGACGCCTGACGAACTGTTCGCGGTCGTCGGCAAGGAAGAGTTCAGCCTGCGCAGCGTCGAGCAGGCGCTGCACGACGCTCCTGCCGCCGAGCCGGGAGAGCATACGCCGGAGCAGCTCACGAAGCGTGCGAGCGGGGCGAGCGTGGCGCATGGGGCGTCGTCGGGCGTGCTGGTCGTGGGCGTCGACGCGCTTCTCACGCAACTTGCGCGCTGCTGCCGCCCGGCGCCGCCTGACGAGATCAGCGGGTTCGTGACGCGTGGCAAGGGCATGTCGATCCATCGCAGCGACTGTCCGACGTTCCTGCGCATGGCGCGCCGCTCGCCTGAGCGCGTGCTGCAGACCACCTGGTCCGCCGACGTCATGGGCGGGCGCGGCCAGTCAGTCTACCCCGTGGATATTTCGATCGAGGCCAGCGACCGCCAGGGTCTTCTGAGAGACATCTCGGAAGTGTTCGCACGCGAAAAGATGAACGTGATCGGTGTGAAGACGCAGTCGCGGCGCAATGCGGCGTACATGCTGTTTACGGTAGAGGTGTCGAATTCGGCGCAGATCCAGCGTGCCTGCGTGCTGCTGGGCGAGGTGAGCGGCGTGGTAATGGCTTCGCGCAAGGGCTGACCGGAGTGCCGGGCGTTTTCCGCGCTGCAAAAAAGCCCTTGCCAAGTCAGTCAGCACTTCATATAATCTCACTTCTTCAGGCTCGTAGCTCAGCTGGTTAGAGCACCACCTTGACATGGTGGGGGTCGTTGGTTCGAGTCCAATCGAGCCTACCAACGAAATCGAAGCTGCGGCGCTGCCGGGGCTTCAGCTGCAGTAAGAAGCGCGAAGCGCTACAAGGCGAATACGGTTATGACATCGCGAACGTTTACCGAAACCACTTCGGAGCGACGCTAGTCGAGGACCACTTTCGCCCTGCTGTCTGGTTTGATCATGTGAATGCGGCCCCTCGAAAGCGGGGCCGCATTTTTTTTTCGCCGCTAGCGTCGCGAGGTTGTCCGGTAGCGGCGCGGGTTTGTTTTCACGACGTGCGACTGGCTCACATCGGGCCGGCCCTTTTGGAGAATGCAATGGTTGCGATACGTCTGCCCGACGGTTCGGTTCGACAGTACGATCATCCCGTGACGGTCGCCGAAGTGGCGGCCTCGATTGGCCCGGGTCTCGCCAAGGCGGCGCTCGGCGGCAAGCTCGACGGCGAACTGGTCGATACGTCGACGCTGATCGATCACGACGCATCGCTTGCCATCGTCACCGAGAAGGACGCCGACGGCCTCGACATCATCCGTCACTCGACGGCGCACCTGCTCGCGTACGCGGTGAAGGAACTGTATCCGGAAGCCCAGGTCACGATCGGACCGGTCATCGACAACGGCTTCTACTACGACTTCGCCTACAACCGTCCCTTCACGCCCGAAGATCTCGAAAAGATCGAAAAGCGCATGCAGGAACTCGCGAAGAAGGACGAGCCGGTGTCGCGCCGCGTCGTTTCGCGCGGCGAGGCGGTCGATTACTTTCTGAGCATCGGCGAGAAGTACAAGGCCGAGATCATCGACTCGATTCCCGGCGCGGAAGATATCAAGCTGTACTCGCATGGCGGTTTCACGGACCTCTGCCGCGGCCCGCACGTGCCGTCGACGGGCAAGCTGAAGGTCTTCAAGCTCATGAAGGTCGCAGGCGCGTACTGGCGCGGCGATGCGAAGAACGAGCAGCTGCAGCGTATCTACGGCACGGCCTGGACGAAGAAGGAGGACCAGGACGCCTACCTGTACATGCTCGAAGAGGCCGAAAAGCGCGATCACCGCAAGCTCGGCAAGCAGCTCGACCTGTTCCACATGCAGGACGAGTCGCCTGGCATGGTGTTCTGGCACCCGAACGGCTGGACGCTGTGGCAGCAGGTCGAGCAGTACATGCGCGGCCGTCTGCGCGTAGCCGGCTACGACGAGATCAAGACGCCGATGATCATGGACCGCTCGCTCTGGGAAGCGTCGGGCCACTGGCAAAACTATCGTGAAAACATGTTCACGACGGAGTCCGAAAAGCGCGACTACGCCATCAAGCCGATGAACTGCCCGGGCCATGTCCAGGTGTTCAACCACGGCCTGCGGTCGTACCGCGATCTGCCGCTGCGCTACGCGGAATTCGGCTCGTGCCACCGCAATGAGGCGTCGGGCGCGCTGCACGGTCTGATGCGCGTGCGCGGCTTCGTCCAGGACGACGCGCACATCTTCTGCACGGAAGACCAGATCATCAGCGAGTCGATCGCCTTCAACACGCTCGCGATGAGCATTTACAAGGATTTCGGGTTCGATCACATCGACATCAAGCTGTCGCTGCGCCCGGATTCGCGCGCGGGGACGGATGAAACGTGGGACCGCGCCGAGCAGGGCCTGCGCGACGCGCTGACGGCCTGCGGCTTGCAGTGGGAAGAACTGCAGGGCGAGGGTGCGTTCTATGGTCCGAAGGTCGAGTACCACATCAAGGATGCGCTCGGCCGCTCGTGGCAGTGCGGTACGCTGCAGCTCGACATGGTGCTGCCGGAGCGCCTCGGCGCCGAGTACGTGGCCGAGGATAACAGCCGCCGCCGCCCGATCATGCTGCACCGTGCGATTCTTGGTTCGATGGAGCGTTTCCTCGGGATTCTGATCGAGCACCATGCCGGTGCGATGCCGTCCTGGCTCGCGCCGGTGCAGGCCGTTGTGATGAATATCGCGGAAAGTCAGGTCGAATATGCGGCCAATCTAGTCCAATCGTTGCAAAAACAAGGGGTTAGAGTTCAGGCCGATTTGCGCAACGAGAAAATTAGCTATAAAATACGCGAGCACACGCTCGAAAAGGTTCCGTACCTGCTTGTCGTCGGTGACAAGGAGCGTGAAGCACAAACGGTAGCCGTGCGTGCCCGTGGCGGCGTCGATCTGGGTGTTATGCCCGTCGATGCCTTCTCGGAGCGCCTGCGCGAAGACGTGCAGACGTTCCGGTAAGCCACTCTGGCAGCGCGGCTCGTTTTTTTAATTTTTAGAGGAAACGTAACATCGCTACTGATAAGTCGCATCGCATCAACGGCGAAATCTCTGCGCCCGAGGTGCGTCTCGTCGGAGTCGACAACGAGCCGCTCGGCATTGTAAAACTTGCTGATGCGTTCCGGATGTCGGAACAACAGGACGTCGATCTGGTTGAAATTGCCCCTCAGGCGGTCCCCCCGGTCTGCCGTTTGATGGACTACGGCAAGTTCAAGTACCAGGAGGCGAAGAAGCTGCACGAGGCCAAGCTCAAGCAGAAGGTTATCCAGGTCAAGGAAGTCAAATTCCGCCCGGGTACCGACGACGGGGATTACAACGTCAAGCTGCGCAATCTCGTCCGCTTCCTCGAAGAAGGCGACAAGACGAAGATCACGTTGCGTTTCCGGGGCCGCGAAATGGCCCACCAGGAAATCGGCATGCGGATGCTCGAACGTCTGCGCACCGACCTCGAAGAGGTGGGACAGGTCGAGCAGATGCCGAAGATGGAAGGGCGCCAGATGATCATGGTGCTCGCTCCGAAGAAAAAGAAGTAAGCACATGTGCGGCGCCGCGCTGGCGGTGCCGCACATGTGACCCGTTTTCAGCAGTGCGCCGCGGCAGCGTTCAAGGCCGGGGCGGGAAGCAGGTTCCGGAACGGCGCCCGCGCGCTGCACGAGAGTGCGGCAAACGGGCGTTTTTCCTGAAAGCGGCGGTTAGCTATGTTTGTCAAAAGCAGCCAGCTGCCAAAACAAGTGGAGTGGGTTTCGAAGGGCGGTCAAAGGGCGAAGCGCGTGGAGCACCATCCAATGCGCAAGAGCCAGCCGCACACCCATGTCCATCAAATAATGGAGTATTCGTCATGCCCAAGATGAAAACCAAGAAGAGCGCTGCAAAGCGCTTCGTGGTGCGTCCGGGTGGTACCGTCAAGCGCGGTCAAGCCTTCAAGCGTCACATCCTGACCAAGAAGACCACCAAGAACAAGCGTCACCTGCGTGGTGTCACGGCCGTTCACGATTCTGACGTGAAGTCCGTCCGCGCAATGATGCCGTTCGCGTAATCCTCAACCGACAACTCAAAGGAGCTAAACATGCCTCGAGTCAAACGTGGGGTTACCGCACGGGCCCGCCACAAGAAGATCATCAATCTGGCCAAGGGTTACCGCGGCCGTCGCAATAACGTCTATCGCATCGCCAAGCAGGCGGTCATGCGTGCAGGCCAGTACGCCTACCGCGATCGCCGCAACAAGAAGCGTGTGTTCCGTGCACTGTGGATCACGCGTATCAACGCGGCGGTGCGTCAGCACGACATGACCTACAGCGTGTTCATCAACGGCCTGAAGAAGGCTTCGATCGAACTCGACCGCAAGGTCCTGGCCGACATGGCGGTGTTCGACAAGGCTGCATTTGCTGCGATCGTCAAGCAGGTGAAGGCCGCCGTCGCTGCCTGATCGTAGCTCGGTTGCGCAGGTCGTTGCAGCAGACATTCCGGTTGTTTCGGTGATGCTGCAACAAAAACGGGGCTCCTCACCGAGCCCCGTTTTTGTTGGTTAATACGCTCCGTGCGCATGTTTCCCGCCATGCTGCCCGCCACGCGCGAGCGGTATCGCTCAAGACTCAAACACTGACGCTGAAAAGATGGGATCAATGGATCTGGACCAGATTGTCGCCGACGCGCAAAGCGCCTTCGCTGCCGCCCCTGACGCCAACACGCTCGAAAACGAGAAAGCGCGCTTTCTCGGCAAGTCGGGTGCGCTGACCGAACTGCTGAAGGGTTTGGGCAAGCTCGATCCCGAGACGCGCAAGACCGAAGGTGCGCGTATCAACGCCGTCAAGCAGCAGGTCGAGGCCGCGCTCACCGCGCGACGCCAGGCGCTTGCCGACGCGCTCCTGAACCAGCGGCTCGCCGCCGAGGCGATCGACGTCACGTTGCCGGGCCGCGGCTTCGGCTCGGGCAGCCTGCACCCCGTGATGCAAACGTGGGAGCGCGTCGAGCAGATCTTCGGCTCGATCGGCTTCGACGTCGCGGACGGTCCCGAGATCGAAACCGACTGGTACAACTTCACGTCGCTCAACAGCCCCGAAAACCATCCAGCGCGTTCGATGCAGGACACGTTCTACGTCGACGGCAAGGATGCGCAAGGCCGCCCGCTCCTGTTGCGCACGCACACGAGCCCGATGCAGGTGCGCTATGCGCGCACGCACACGCCGCCCATCAAGGTGATCGTGCCGGGCCGTACCTATCGCGTTGACAGCGACGCGACCCACTCGCCGATGTTCAACCAGGTCGAAGGCCTGTGGATCGAGGAGAACATCAGCTTCGCGGATCTGAAGGGCGTCTACACCGATTTCCTGAAGAAATTCTTCGAGCGCGACGATATCCAGGTACGCTTCCGTCCTTCGTATTTCCCGTTTACGGAGCCGTCGGCCGAAATCGACATGATGTTCGAGCAGGGCAAGAATGCGGGCAAGTGGCTCGAGATCTCGGGCTCCGGCCAGGTGCATCCGGCCGTGATCCGCAACATGGGCCTCGACCCGGAGCGCTATATCGGCTTCGCGTTCGGCAGCGGTCTCGAACGCCTGACGATGCTGCGCTACGGCGTGCAGGATCTGCGCCTGTTCTTCGAGGGCGATTTGCGCTTCCTGCGTCAGTTCGCCTGAAGAGCCCGTAAGGCACAAACGGCACGCGACGCATCTGCGCTTCGCGAAGCGGCCGCGGCACTGAAGCACCGGTGCGCGAGAACCCCTTCGCTGTGGTCTCAATCTGTCTGGAACGTAAAACGAAATGCTATTTCCCGAATCCTGGCTGAGAAGCTTTGTCGATCCGAAGCTCACGACCGATGAACTGGCCCACGCGCTCACCATGGCCGGCCTCGAAGTCGAAGGACTGAGCCCGGCCGCGCCGCCGACGTCGAAGATCGTCGTCGGCCGCGTGCTCGAAGTCGTCAAGCACCCGGACGCGGACAAGCTGAACGTGTGTCAGGTCGATGCCGGCACCGGCGCGACGCTGAACATCGTCTGCGGCGCACCCAACGTCGCGCCCGGCATCAAGGTGCCGGTGGCGCTCGTCGGCGCGGAACTGCCGCCCGCCGAAGAAGGCGGCAAGCCGTTCGCGATCAAGCTCTCGAAGCTGCGCGGCGTGGAAAGCCAGGGCATGTTGTGCTCGGCGCGCGAGCTGAAGCTCTCCGAGGATCACAGCGGCCTTTTGATTCTGCCGGAAGACACGCCGATCGGCCAGGACATCCGCGAAACGCTGAACCTCGACGACACCATTTTCGAAATCAAGCTCACGCCGAACAAGGCCGATTGCCTTTCGGTGTACGGCGTCGCGCGCGAGACCGCCGCGATCACCGGCGCGCCGCTTCGGGTGCCTGTGTATCCGGCGGTCGAAGTGAAGCTCGATGGAGCCCACGCCCGGCTCCCCGTGAAAATCTCGGCACCGGACCTGTGCGGCCGTTTCTCGGGTCGTGTGATCCGCGGCGTGAACGCGCATGCGAAGACGCCGCAATGGATGGTCGAGCGGCTTGAGCGCTCGGGCCAGCGCAGCATCTCGGCGCTCGTCGACATTTCGAACTACGTCATGCTCGAACTGGGCCGCCCGTCGCACGTGTTCGATCTCGACAAGATCCACGGCTCGATGGACGTGCGCTGGGGCCGTAAAGGAGAGTCGCTCAAACTGCTCAACGGCAACACCGTCGAAGTCGATGAAACCGTCGGCGTGATCGCCGACGACCGCGAAATCGAAAGCCTCGCGGGCATCATGGGCGGCGACAGCACGGCAGTCTCGCTCGACACGACGAACATCTATCTCGAAGCCGCGTTCTGGTGGCCGGACAGCATCCGTGGCCGCTCGCGCCGCTACAACTTCTCGACCGACGCGGGTCACCGCTTCGAGCGCGGCGTCGACTGGTCGACGACCGTCGAACACATCGAGCGCATCACGCAACTGATCCTCGACGTCTGCGGCGGCGCGGCCGGCCCGATCGACGATCAGACCGTCAACGTGCCGAAGCGCGAGCCCGTGAAAATGCGCGTGGCGCGTGCGGCGCGCATCATCGGCGTGCAGATCGGCGCCGACGAGATCGCGCAGATCTTCACGCGCCTCGGCCTCGCGTTCGAGCGCAAGGTCGAAGACGGCGACGATACGTTCAGCGTGAATCCGCCGCCGTACCGCTTCGACATCGAAATCGAAGAAGACCTGATCGAAGAAGTCGCGCGCATTTACGGCTTCGAAAAGATCCCGGCGAATCCGCCCGTGGCGAGGAGCGAGATGCGCGCGACCAACGAGACGCGACGCTCGATTCACGCGATCCGTCACGCACTCGCCGCGCGTGACTACGCGGAAACGGTCAACTTCAGCTTCGTCGATGCCGAGTGGGAGCAGGACTTCGCCGGCAACGACACGCCCGTGCGACTCCTGAACCCGATCGCGAGCCAGTTGTCGGTCATGCGTACGACGCTGTTCGGCAGCCTCGTCAACGTGCTGCGCCACAACCTCAACCGCCGCGCCGAGCGCGTGCGCGTGTTCGAGGCGGGCCGTGTGTTCCTGCACGATCCGGCGATCAAGGCGGGCGAGATGGCGGTCGAAGGTTTCGCGCAGCCGAAGATGATCGGTGCGCTCGCATACGGTTCCGCGCTCGAAGAGCAGTGGGGCGCGCCGTCGCGCGGCGTCGACTTCTTCGACATGAAGGGCGACCTCGAAGCGCTGTTCGCACCGCTTGGCGCGGCAAAGACGCCGCGCTTCGTGAAGGCCGAGCATCCGGCATTGCATCCGGGCCGTAGCGCACGCGTTGAAGTGGACGGCAAGGCCGTGGGCTGGATCGGCGAAATGCATCCGCGCTGGATGCAGAAGTACGATCTGCCGCACGCACCTATCCTGTTCGAAGTCGAGGCGGACGCATTGATGGCGCGTGATCTGCCGGCCCCGTCGGAGGTCTCGAAATTCCCGCCGGTGCGGCGCGATGTTGCGCTCGTCGTGGATCAAAAGATCGAGGTTCAGGCGCTGCTGGACGAGTTCCAGAAAGGGATGCAGGACGACGCTTGCCGGATTGTTCAGAGGGTTGCACTTTTCGATGAATTTCGTGCAAAATCAAATACTTCCGGGCTCGGCGCAGACGAAAAAAGCCTTGCCTTCCGGGTGACCCTGCAAGATACTGGCGGAACCCTGCAGGACGAGACGGTCGATGCGGCCATCAAGTCCCTGGTGGATCGCCTGGCTCGAGTGTATGGCGCCCGGTTGCGTGGTTAAGTCCCGAGGCTGACGCGTACCGTTGACAGGCTTCCGGTTTGCGACGCTGTTGAAACCGGAAGCGCGCCATTTCATAGATAGATGAACGAAATGAACTCGAGTGATTTCGAAGCCCTCCTTGCGGCACAGCGTAGCCACATGACCCGCGATCTTCCTGCCTCGTCGGCGGCCACGACAGACACGCCGACGCTGACCAAAGCCGAGCTGGCGGAGTTGCTGTTCGATAACGTCGGGCTCAACAAACGCGAAGCGAAGGACATGGTTGAAGCGTTCTTCGAAGTGATTCGCGACGCGCTCGAAAGCGGCGACAGCGTGAAGCTGTCGGGCTTCGGCAACTTCCAGTTGCGCGACAAGCCGCAACGTCCTGGACGCAATCCGAAGACGGGTGAGGCGATTCCGATCGCCGCGCGCCGCGTCGTGACGTTCCATGCGAGCCAGAAATTGAAGGCGCTGGTGGAAAGCGGCGCCGAAGCAAGCTTCAGCCGCTGACCGACGCGGCGCCCCCGCCGCGGTGGCAATGAGGCGGGCAGCGCGGCGAAGGCGACGCGATATTGCGCAACCACCACGTCGACACCCCGGCGATGACACAGACAATCGAAAAGGTCGTCTTGCCTCCGATTCCCGCCAAGCGTTATTTCACGATTGGCGAAGTGAGCGAGCTGTGCGGCGTAAAGCCTCACGTGTTGCGCTACTGGGAGCAGGAGTTCACGCAGTTGAAGCCGGTGAAGCGGCGGGGCAACCGTCGCTATTACCAGCACCATGAGGTGCTGCTGATCCGGCGCATCCGCGAGCTGCTGTACGAGCAGGGGTTCACGATCAATGGCGCGCGCAACCGTCTGGATGCCCATGGAGGCGTGATCGACGAGCCGGAAACGCCGACAGCCGGGAGTACGGAAGGCGAGGTCGCGGTGCAAGGCACGATGGTGCCGGTCGATGTCGATCAGCTGCGCAAGGAGTTACTGCGCGTGCTTGATCTGCTCGGGCGTTGACGTGGGGTGTGGCGAATCTTTTTGCGGGCAGTTCTAATCGGAGCGAAGCTCTGTTATAATTTTCAGCTCTCGGGGCGTAGCGCAGCCTGGTAGCGTACCTGCATGGGGTGCAGGTGGTCGGAGGTTCAAATCCTCTCGCCCCGACCAGAGAATTCAAGGACTTACGGTGAAAGCCGTAGGTCCTTTTTCTTTGTGCTCTTGGTGCGAAGGGAATTGTGCCCGACAAAGTGCCCAACGCGGTCGTCCACCAGGGAGAGCATTGCGAGACGGACTGCAATCAATTGCATGAGCCAGCCGTGAGCGCGATTCATTTGTCGACACGTTACCTGCGACTCGAGGCGTCAGACGGCGCCTGGTCGTTTCGAGGCGCGAACGCCTTGGTAGATCGGGCAAGCCTCGCTCACCGCGTCGTAAAGCGTGACGCGGCGTGATTCAAACGACCGCTTTGGGCGCTCATCCGTGCCTGGCTTCCACGATGCGTTCGATCTCGTCACCCCAACTCTCGCTACCCGGCACACTTGGTCGAAATATCGGAGCGTCTTCCAGGATAAGTAAAACCCGGTCGATGCCCGATATTGACTTGCAAAATTCCTGGGAGCTGAAGCCTGCCCCGGTCAACAATTTTGCGAGAAACGAGTTGCGATCGCGGTAGCCTATAAGGTCGATGCGGTATGTCGCCGAGACAGGCGAAGAGATTACTGACGGGACCGATCCGATAAATTCATCGACGGCATATCCCCAGTCTGCGGAGATCCATGCGACTCGATGGTTCTCGATGGCGGTTCTGAGTCTTCCCTGCTTAAGTCGCCTGACGTGAAAGTGCCGCGGCGGGCATCGCAAAGGCTGATCTGGAACGTTTGGCGAACTGGTCGTCGCTGCTAACGCTGCCTCCTGCTGCGCCGTGCCAAAGCTGGTCTGTGACGAGACGATCCCCGGTCCGGAGATGCCGGATAAGCTGCTCGCCGCGCGATATGGGCGACGGTCGGACAAGGCGGACGGGGTGATCGACGACAGCTTCTGGCGGCGCCCCGGTGAATTAAGTCCTGGCAACACACCGCCTTGCTGTCAGCTTAGCCGCCGCAACCTCCGCCGCAACAACTGGACGACGCCGTCCCTGCGGCCGAAGCTTCTTTTTGCGCTTCAGGGACAGCGATCACCATATCAATGACAACGCCCTGCGCGCCGCGCTCGACGTACTTGACCTGCACCTGGCTGCCATAACGCTGCTGGATCTGTTGCAGCAGCGGCAGCGGATCATGATCGTTGATGAAACGCATCGCTTCGCCCCGATCGAGCGATTCGAGGGCGCCGAAGATCGCCGCGTGGCGAAAGCGCTTCGCGACACCGCGTGCATCGAACTGGAAGACTTGAGAACCGGTTTCGTTCATGCGAACTCCTTTAGAGCTAGATTGAGGTTCGATCGCGCACAACGACATCCAATGGCGCACGCGGATCGCGTGGGAAAGAGCGAGGACCCGCAACAGGTGGTCCGTAGGCGGTGAGGTACAGGGCGGTCACATCCGTGAATCAGTGCAACGGGACGCATCCGTGCCACCCAGTCTGTTCGTCGCGGAATAACATGCATGTAAAATACTACATTTACGCGGGATTCACAATGGGCGCGACTGGCGGGCGTTTCATAGACTTTTCGGGTTGGTATCGAACTACGAGGCTGTCAACGATTCGTGTGCATTCGTCGACCGTCCGTTTACGGCCTCGACCCTGAACGGACTTACCGGCGGTCAACCTTCGAATGATGCTTCCGGAAGGCGAGCTGCGGTTGCATGCCTGCTTTAGCTGGGGGCGCCCAACAGCGCATTTACAGTAGTAACGGTGCTGGATTCGGGGTCAAGGTTGGCTACCTCGAGTTACTTTGGGGAAGCCGCGTGTAATCAGACTGCGCAAGCACCTGTGCCTGCCGTGCAGGATTTGATTACCAAGATCGTTAATGATCCGGATTCCTCAACACTAATTAAATAAATGCCGGGCAGTGCATCTATGAGCCTGGGGCAGCCCCCAGGATTTTCGGCTACGTTTGCGGCGCAATAGATGCACCCGATTGTTAATTTGCCCGCCAGCAATAATTGATGTCGCGCTGACGAATATCGGTGACAACGCGTTACGTGCATCATTCCGGGGCGGCCAAATGAACCGCCCCCACCTTCGCCAACTCACCAAAGCATCATCCGCTGCAGCACCTGATCGCGAAGCACAAACCGGTGCAGCAGCGCGGCCCCGACATGCAGGCAGATCAACGAAAACAGCGCCCATGCCAGGACGCCATGGACATCGCCCATGGCATGGCCGAACGACGATCCAGCGGCCGAAAGCGCGGGAAGCGGGATCGCTCCGAACAGGGTGACGTGCCAGGCGCGCGACGAAGCATTGATCCACCCGAGCAACGGAACGGCGACGAGCAACGCATACAGCGCGTAATGCGTGAGGCCAGAAAGGGCGCGTAGTGGTTGGGCAAGAGTCTGGGCAAGATCATCCGCCGGACGGCGATGCGTCGCGCGCCAGAGAATGCGGCAGGCCATCACGGCCAGCAACGCGGTACCGGTAACGAGGTGCCAGGCGATCAGGCCGACGGGTTGCGTGTCGTGATGCACGTCCGGCATCGTCCAGCCGAGCAGGAACTGCGCGCCGACGAGCGAAACGACGAGCCAATGAAGAATACGCGAGACGGCATCGTATTTTGACGTGGTTTCCATGGCGCTCCCAAACGAGGTGGTTCCGATTGAAGTCGCCGATGCTACAGAGGAATTCTTAGCGAAGCCTTAAGGCGGCGACTGTTCCCCTCGCGCGTATTCGTCGTCGCGAAGCGTGGTGCGCCGCGGGTCGGACGAGGCGCTGTCCGCAGCGGGGAATTCGACGATGACGCCAAGCCCCCGGCCGCTCAAACCCGGCTCGAAATGCACCGTCCCGTTGAAATACCGCACGATGCGCTCGACGATCGACAAGCCGAGTCCGCTTCCCGGCGACTGCACGTCGCTGCCGCGATAGAAGCGATCGGTCAGCCGCGCGCGCTCGGCATCCGCGACGCCGGGTCCGTCGTCGCGGACTGCAAGGCATTGCATGGTGCCGCGCCGGAACAGCGATACCTGGACGTGTCCCTCGCGCGTGCCGTATTTGATGGCGTTATCGAGCAGGTTATCGAGCAGGATCGCGATGAGTACCGGGTCGGCGTGAATGGTGTGTGCGCCGTCGCACTTCACCGCGATGGCGATGGCCTTCTCGCGTGCGTTTGCGGCGTGGCGGCCGACGGCCTCTTCCACGAGATCGCCCATCGTCACGCCGCTCGCCGGAATGCGCTCGTGCTCGTCGAGTCGCGCGAGCAGGAGCAACTGCTCGGCCAGTCGGGCGCTGCGGTCCACGCCCTGTACGACGCGTTGCATGGCGAGCCGCTGGAGCGATGGATCGTCCGCCGCAAGCGCGACCTGCGCCTGGATCTTGATGGCCGCAAGCGGTGTCTTCAGTTCGTGCGCCGCGTCGGACGTGAATGCGCGCTCGCGCACGATCGAGTGTCGAAGTTGCGAGAGCAGGCGATTGATTGCATCGACGAGCGTCAGCACTTCCGCCGGTACGGCAGTGATGCCGATCGGTTCGAGCGAGTCGGGGGCGCGCACGCGGATCGTGGCGGACAGCGTCTTGAGCGGCGTGAGGCATCGGCCGATCGCATACCAGAGCAGAACCGCGAGCACGGGCAGCGCGGCGAGCAGCGGCCAGACAATCTGCCAGGCGGTGCCGCTCGCGAGGTCGCTGCCCGTGTTGGAGGCTACCATCACGCGCACTGTCCGGCCTGTGTCGCCGTCGTGCATCGCATAGAGGCGCCATTTGGTGCCGCCGATGTCGGCCGTCCCAGGCTGCGCGTGTACCCCGGACCAGGCGGCCGCGGTGGTTGCGTCGCGCGGGAGGCTCGACGCAAGGACGTGGCCGCTCGCGTCGAGCGCCTCGAACAGTATGTGCCGGGGCAGGACGTCGCCGTCCGGATCGTCGCTGCTCGCCGGGGCCGGCGGGGCGAGTTCGAAGCGGACGTCGATGGGAAATCGCACGAACCGGTTGAGATCGTTCGCGTCGAGGCGCGCGATCAGCGAGGCATATTCGACGAGCCGCGCGTCCTCCCATTCCTGAACCTCACGCGACGCGTTCCGAAAGCCGCTGAAGACCGCCACGATCCAGACGATGGACACGCAGGACAGCACCGTCAACGAGAGGCGGCGGCGTATCGAGGGGGACATCATGGCTTTTCGATGACGTAGCCAATGCCTCGAATCGTGCGGATCAACTCGGCGCCGAGCTTCTTGCGCAAGTTCGAAACGTGCACTTCGATGGCGTTGCTCTCGACGCCTTCCGCCCAGCCGTAAAGTCGATCTTCGAGACGCGCCCGCGATTGCGGCAGGCCTTGATGCGTGATCAGCTGAACGAGGATCGACCACTCTTTGGCAGTCAGCGCGATCCGGTTTTCGTTGCGCGTGACGACATGCATCGTCAGGTCGACTTCGATGTCGTTCCAGACGATCGTCTCGCCGTTGCGCCCTTGCGATCGGCGCACGAGTGCGCGGCAGCGCGCGAGCATTTCAGACAGTTCGAATGGCTTGGCGAGGTAATCGTCCGCGCCGGCGTCGAGGCCTCGGACGCGATCCGCAACGGTGCCGCGCGCGGTGAGCACGAGGACGGGAATGTCGTCGCCTGCCTGGCGCAGCGCGTGAAGGAGTTCGGTTCCCGACTTGCCGGGCAAGCCGAGGTCGAGGACGAGCAGCGCATAGCGCGTGGTCGCGAGCGCCACGGCGGCGGCGTTGCCGTCGCGCAGCCACTCGACTTCGTAACCCGCTTGAGTCAGGCTGATTTCGACACCGCTGCCAATCAGGTCGTCATCTTCAACGATGAGAATTTTCATGGGCACTTGACTTCGCGTTGCAACGCCGGCGCTACGGTAGCGGTCGGTTTCGGGTTGTGATTGTATGCGAACGGCGCGGCCTTCGAGTCGCTAGTCGGCCTCTTTGCGGCACAGGCAATAGATGAACTTCTGAACCGTGCCGAACGGCGTGTGATGTTCTTCGCGCTCCTTTTTGAGCAGCGTGAAGGGCGCGCCAAATTCGGCGTGCAGCGCATCGGCGCTGTAGCGCATGACGGGCAGGCCGCTGCATCGCTCGGGACCATCCTCTGCGAACGTCGCGACGATCACGCTGCCACCAGGCTTGACCGCCCGAAGCACCGCGTTGACGTAGGCTGCGCGGTCCTCTTGCGCGGTCAGAAAATGAAAGACGGCCCGATCGTGCCAGATGTCGTAGGCGCGGACGGGAAGTTCGATTTGCGTGATATCGCCGGCGATCCATGTGACGCGGTTTGCGGGCTCATTCGCGCGCTCATTTACATGCTCCGCGAGGCGCGCTTTGGCTGCGGACAATGCCGCCTCGGACAGATCCAGCACGGTGACGTTGGTATAGCCGTCGCCGATCAAGTCGTCGACCAAGGTGGAGGCGCCTCCACCCACGTCGATGATCGCGGCATCCTTCGCCGCACCGGTTTGCCGGATCAGTTCTACGGATCGACGAGCGTGCTCCTGGAACCAGCTCACGCCAGTCGGGGTCTTTGTCGTGTAGACCCGCTCCCAGTGCTCCCTCGATTGCATGGCTATCCCTTTACGTACCCGACATCACTGCGATTACAAGCGTAACTTTACACAAACGGAACTGAAACGGATTGGGGTCAGCGCGCGAGGCGTCGGGTTATTTCATCGCGTGCTGATGAATCCAGCTTGAAAATCGGCCTTAATCTTTTCTTCAGGTGAGCGCTGTACAGTAACCTGATATCGATGTGCGAACATGGCGAGGAGACCAGCCAACTCACGCAATCGACCCGAGGCCACATTCGCGGGCGTCGCATCGCGACTCGACAGCAAGCGAATAAATCAACAGGCAATCGGTCCGGATAACAATTCTCAGGTTCGGACCGCGGGGAGTACCCGTCGCGGCGCGCGCGGCCGGGGGTGATCTTTCATTCGTAAGCGATGCGAAACGAAAGGGGGGCGATCATGTTCCTCGGTTCATCGACGTGCTCGCGGCGCGCCTGCAAACGGCTGATTCTTCCGGCGATCCTCAGTGTCGTCAGCTTCGCGGCTCACGCCGGCCTCGACCATAAGCTGGCTTACGATCAAAGCGGGATCTGGAACCGGAACGTGCAGCTCGCGATCGAGTATTCGGCCGTCGCGGTCGCGGCGGGCGGCGCGCTGTGGCTCGGCAATGACACCGAGCTTGGCCATACGTTCTGGCAAACCGTGGATGCCGAGGCCATCTCGGCCGTTGCCGCGCAGGGCATGAAATATGCGTTCCGGCGTGCGCGTCCCAATAGCGGACTCGGGTCGAACGCGTGGTTCGTGCGCGGCGGCGATAGCTTTCCGAGCGGAGAAGTCACGCTGCAGGCGAGCTTCGTCACGCCGTTCATCGTTAACTATGGGCGGCGTTATCCCCTGGTCTGGGCGCTCGAACTGCTGCCCGCTTATGACGCCATGGCGCGAATGAAGGCGCAGGCCCACTGGCAAACCGATGTCCTCGCGGGTTGGGCACTCGGCACGGCGGTCGGTTACTTCGCGACGACCTGGAATACACCTCTGTTCGTGCAGATACTGCCGCACGGCCTGACCGTCGGATTCGCCAGGCGCTTCTGAACGGCGTGCTGCCGTTATCGGCCGGTACGTGCGCGTCCCACCGGCAACCAGCGCGGAAGCATGGTGGTCAGGACGTCGTCTTTGAGCACGATGTGGTGGAAAAGCGCGGCGAGCGCGTGAAATCCCGCGAGCCACATGATCGCGTCGCCGAGCAACTTGTGGATCGACGCCAGGGTCGCGCCCGTTCCGTGCGAGGCGGCGAGCAACGAGGGAATTTCGAATCCGCTTACAAGCGTCAGGGGATGGCCTTCGAGCCATGCACCGGTGATGGCCGTCAACGGAAGGGCGAGGAGCAGCAGGAACAGCACCCATTGAACGACGGTTGCCAGAACAGTCATCCAGCGCGAGACGGCGGGCGCTTCGGGGCGCGTGTCGATTGTGCGCCACACGAGACGCATGGTGGCAAGCGCGAACACGCACAATCCCAATGTTTCGTGGAGCCGCCGGTCGAATTCGTGCGCGGACGAGTAGACGCGCTGTTCGGACCCGCCGGGCCCATACAGGAACGCGATGAGGACGAGTATCGCCGTAGACCAGTGGAAGAACTGGGCGATCGAACCGTAGCGGGGGCCGTAGCTTCTCAGCATGATGTGTCTCCCTGTGGGGGTCAGGAGGGGCTGCAACGGGTAGTCCCGCATTATTGCAGACACGCGAATCGTGTGGGCAATGCTGTGCCGCTCGTTCAACGCGTGCTGCTGTCGCGCATGCAGTTGGATCGCGCAATTAATCAGGTGACCTGATTATTGCCAGCATGAATTCTCATCGCCGCCGCCTGACTTCACCAGGCGCCCGTGCACTGCGGTTAAAATCCCCCGCCTCGAACAAGATTCAAAACGACTCAGGCATGCAAACCATGAGCCGTCTTCTCGCGGGGGCATGCCGTCGAACCGAAAGCCGGCTATTCGTCACGCCCGTCAGGGCCACAACGGTTTTTCGAATGAGTGAGCAAGATCCGGCTGTTAGTTTTTCTCACATCCAGGTGAGAATCCTTCGTTATGGGCCGTACGCCGCGCGGCTTACGATTGACACATATTTTCGGCTCCAGGGCGTGCTCTCGCGCGTCTGACCGGTTTTTCCCAGGCACATCTCATGGACCCGATCGAACTTGCTCAACTCCTGTTTCTCGCCGCCTTGTGGGGCGGATCGTTTCTGTTCATCCGCGTCGGCGTGGCCGATTTCGGCGTCGCGCCGCTGATGGCGCTGCGCGTGGGCATCGGCGCGCTGTTCCTGCTGCTTGTGCTGTTCTCGCGCCGCCCCGCGCGCGAGGCGCTCGGCACGCTGCGCGAGCGCGCCTGGCCGCTCTTCGTCGTCGGCATCGTCAATTCGGCGATGCCGTTCTGTTTGTTCGCGTGGGCCGAGCTGACGCTCTCCGCGGGCGTGACCTCGGTCATGAATGCGACGACCCCGCTCTGGGGCGCCGTCGTCGCATACCTGTGGCTCAAGGACCGCTTGAGTGCGGCGCGGGTCGTCGGGCTCGTGATCGGGTTCGTGGGCGTGCTCGCGCTCGTCGGCGACCAGATCGTGACGCACGCGGGCGATGGTGCTTCGTCGCTCGCCACGGGGCTCGCGGCGGCGGCTGCGCTCGTCGCGGCGCTGCTCTACGGCATCGCTGCGAGCTACACCAAGCGTCATCTGACTGGCGTCGATCCGCTCACCGTCGCCGCGGGCACGATGACGGCCGCGACGCTCGTGCTCGTGCCGTTCGCCGTCGTGAACTGGCCGTCGACGCCCATCTCCCTGCACGCGTGGGGCGCCGTGCTCTCGCTCGGCATCGCGTGCACGGGCATCGCCTATCTGCTGTACTTCCGCCTGATCGCGACCCTCGGCCCGGCGCGCACGATTACCGTCACGTTCGTGATTCCCGTGTTCGGCATCCTGTGGGGCGCGCTCTTTCTCGGCGAGCGCGTGTCGGCGGGCATGGTCGCCGCGTGCGCGACGATACTGGTCGGCACGGCGCTGTCGACGGGCTTCATCCGGCGTCTGCCCGGTCTCGGTCCTCGCCGGGGCGGGGCCGGCGCGGAGTAGTGATCGTCAGGCGTTCAATGCCGTGACGTCATCGCGTTGCGCACGCGTCAGGCGCGTGTGCAACGCTGTCTCGCCGTTTGCAACGTCGAACGCTCCCTCACGCCGCCGCGCGGCGCACATCCTTCATTTCGCGGGACCGTCCGAGGGGCAGCGTCGCGACGATCGCCGCACCGAGCACGAGCAGCGCCGCCGAGTAGACGAGGCCCGCCGCGTAGCTGTGCGTCGCGTCCTTGAGCCAGCCGACCACGAGCGGATTGGCCGCCGAGCTGATATTGCCGATCGCGTTGATGACCGCCAGACCGACCGCGCGCGCATCGGGCGTGAAGGCCTGATCGGGGGTCGTCCAGAAGATCGACATCGCCGTGTACGAGCCCGCCGATGCGAGGCAGATCCCGAGCAACTGCACGAGCGGCATGCCGCCCTGCGCGGTCAGCACGCAGCCGATTCCCGAGAGCAGCATGGGCAAGATAAGGTGCCATTTGCGCTCCTGACGACGGTCCGAGCGCCGTCCCCACACGATCATCGCGACGATGGTGACGATCTGCGGAATCGTCGCGAGCAGGCCCACGGTCACATTGCTCGTGCTCGCACTGAAACCCTTCACGATCAGCGGTGCCCACACCGCAACCATCGCGAGTGTGTTGACGAGGCAGAAGTAGGCCGCGGCGAAGCGGATCACGACCGGCGACTTCAACTGTTGCCAGAGACCCGGCCGCTGCGAAGGTGTGTGCGCGGCCAGGAGCGCCGAAGCGTGAGCGCCCGCGATTTCGGCTTCGAGCGCGCGCTTCTCCGCGTCGGTGAGCCAGCGCGCCGCGCGCGGCGTGTCGTCGAGGTAGAAGAACGCGACGCAGCCGAGCAGCGCCGCCGGCATCCCTTCGAGCACGAACAGCCATTGCCAGCCCGCGAGCCCCGCGTGTCCATCGAGCTTCAGGATGAAACCCGATACCGCCGATCCGAGCGCCGCGGTCACCGGCATCGCGATCATGAAGAGCGCGTTCGCGCGTGCCCGCCATGCAGGCGGGAACCAGCACGTGAGATAGAGCAGCATGCCGGGCAGGAAACCGGCCTCGGTGACGCCGACGATCATGCGCAAGACGTATAGCGTGTGCGCGTTGGTGGCGAACATTGTCGCGGTCGACGCGACGCCCCACGCGATCATGATGAAGCTGATCCAGCGCCGCGCGCCCACGCGTGCGAGCGCGAGGTTGCCGGGAATGCCGCATGCGACGTAGGCGACGTAGAAGAGGGTGGTCGCGAACCCGAACTGCGTGCTCGTCAGGCCGAGGTCCTTCATCATCGTCAGCCCGGCGAAGCCGATGTTGATCCGGTCGAGAAACGACACGACGAACAACAGGAACAGAAAGCCGAGCAGGTGACGCGACACCTTGCGCGTCGCCGCGTGCGCGGCCGGATTGGACGCGCGTGCGGCGTCCTCGTGCGGGAATGGGCTCATGTGTCTCCTCCGAAACGTCGGGGCGCAATCCGGGGCAAACGTTCTGTTGTTCTTCTTTGCTTTGGATCACGGTTGTCGCGGATTATGCGAGGCCGCCTCCCGCTGCCTGTCCTCATTTTGGGTACGGCCGGGCGTGCCTTCCGGGAATACCCCGTGCCGCGCAGGAGCACGCGCGACGGTCATCTTCGCGCCGCGTTTCGAAAGCATTTAGTCAGTAATCCGCGTGAAGCCGGTCAGTGTCCGAGCCGCGCGACGAAGCGCCGATCATCCATATATGCGCAATTGATGATTCACGTCTAAACTGGTCCAATTGTTCGCAAATGACCGGCTCCGTGACCGGTTAGAGGCAGCGGCGACCAGTGCGACGTATCCGCGAGATCGCTTGCATCGGTGGGGTAGCGCATGTGACGCCGATACCAGATGCGTAACGATGAATTGCGGCTTTCACGGTTTATCAGCTTGTGCAGAACCGGTAGTTTTTAGCCCCGCACGGCGCATGGGATGGCGTTTTTATCCGATGCGCCGTGCAGAAGGAAGGGGTGATGTGACGCTCGGCAGGCCGCTTCGCGGTCAAGGCAGCGAGCGCTGTACCGGCCGCCCACGCGCGGGGCGGCGGCGCAGCGGCACAGGCCGAACTGGTGCCGGCCGGCGTCGTCACGTTGACGTTCGTATCGGGGATATACATGGCAGAAGAAAAATCGTTCTGGCCGGGCAGCGTCGCGCGCGGTGCGCTGGCCGCGCTTCTCGCACTCGGCACCGCAAGCGCGCATGCGGACCAGTTCGGCATTCAGTTCGGCGCCGGCGTGGCTGACCACGACGTGAAGAAGCTCGATCTCGGCCTCGTCTGGGATCCGGGCTGGCAGTGGTGGCACATCGGCGGCTTTCATTTCACCGTGGTCGGCGAGGGGCACGTCGCGTACTGGCACCTGACCGAGGCCGCCGCCACGCAGCCGCAGATCTGGGAGTTCGGATTTACGCCGGTGTTCCGCATCATCAAGGACACCGGCTGGATTCGCCCGTTCTTCGAGGCGGGCGTGGGCGTGCGGCTGCTCTCGCACACGCAGTTGACGCCCGATCGGCGGATGTCGTCGGCGTTCCAGTTCGCGGACATGGTCGGTGTCGGCGCGCAGTTCGGCGAGCATCAGAACTATCAGGCCGGCTTGCGCTTCCAGCACATTTCGAACGCGGACATCAAGACGCCGAACCCGGGCCTGAACTTCAGCCAGGTCTACCTGCAATACAATTTCTAGTCGATTGAGGACGGCGTGCGGGCAACTCGCTGCCTGCACGCCGCTATCCAGACCGAACAACAGGGGAACCCATGGCGACCGGTAATCAAGGCAGTCAACTCACGCTCTACGCAAGCCGCAGCCAGAAGAAGGGCCACCAGCCCGTCGTCGACTGGATACTCGACGCCGCCAAAGCCGCGGGCGCGCACGGCGCGACGGTGATGGAGGGTAGCGAGGGCGTCGACGTGCATGGCCGTCTGCACGCCGCGCGCTTCTTCGAGCTGGCCGACGAGCCGGCCGTCGTCGTGATCGTCGCCGACGATCCGTCCATCGATGCGCTGCTCGCCATGCTCGGGCAGGGTGGCGTCAAGCTGTTCTACACGCGCACGCCGCTCCAGTTCGGCCATATCGGCGACGATTGAGCGAAGTCTGTCCGCGATCAGGCGGGACTACGCCGTTCCGCCCGGCACGCCGGTATCGGCCATCCCTCCCAACCCGTTACACTGTCGGACAATGGTGCGGTGCGTCAACTGCTCCGCATCGCCGGCATTTTTTTCAGGCGATGCGCCGGCGTCGCAGACCGGAGAGTGAGGACGAGGATGGCAATCGAATCAGTAGGGATCGTAGGCGCGGGCACGATGGGCAACGGCATCGCGCAGGCGGTGGCCATCGCGGGCCTGAAGGCGGTGATGATCGACGTGAACGATGCGGCGCTCGCCAGGGGCGTCGCGACGCTCACGCACAGCCTCGAACGGCTCGTCTCGAAGGGCAAGCTCGACGCGGCCGTGCGCGATGCGGCGCTCAAGCGCGTCGAGACCACCACCGACTATCAGCGCCTCGCGGGCGTGGACCTCGTGATCGAGGCCGCCACCGAGAACGTCGAACTCAAGACGCGCATCCTCAAGCAGATCGAAGCCGCCGCGCGGCCGGATGCGATCGTCGCGTCGAACACGTCGTCGATTTCGATCACGTCGCTCGCCACGACGCTGGCCGATCCGTCGCGCTTCATCGGCATGCACTTCTTCAACCCGGTTCCGATGATGCCGCTCGTCGAAGTGATCCGCGGTCTGCAGACGCGCCCGCAGGTTGCCGCCGACGTGCACGAACTCGCGAAACGCCTGGAAAAGACGCCGATCGACGTGAAGAATTCGCCGGGCTTCGTGGTGAACCGCATCCTCGTACCGATGATCAACGAAGCGTTCTTCGTGCTGGCGGAAGGCACTGCGAGCGCTGAGGAGATCGACGCGGGCATGAAGCTCGGCGCGAATCACCCGATCGGGCCGCTCGCGCTGGCGGACCTCATCGGCCTCGACGTGTGCCTCTCGGTGATGGACGTGTTCCTGAAGGACTTCGGCGACTCGAAGTATCGCGCGTGTCCGCTGCTGCGCGAGATGGTGGCGGCGGGCCAGCTTGGTCGCAAGACCGGACGCGGCGTCTATCAGTACGACAAGTGATGGGTGATGGTGCGCGGCCGGCGCCTGCCGGCCACGCATTGCGGTTCAGGTACGCACGCTCACGCGGTATTGCGTCGTTTGACGATAGGTATCGCCGGGGCGCAGCACCGCGGCATCCCGCAGCGGCGGCTCCATGTTGATCTGGTTCGGGAAGCCGCCCGCTTCGAGGCATATGCCCGCGTAGCGCACGTACGATGCGCCATGCCGACCCGGCATGCCGTCCAGATAATTCCCCGTATAGCACTGCAGACCGCGCTGGTCGGTCGCGACGCCCAGTTCGCGACCGCTGCCCGGATCGTAGACGCTCGCGACACTTCGCACGGGCCACGCCTTGCCCGACGAGTCCGGCGTTGCCGCAGGCTCGCGCAGCACGTAGCAATGATCGAACCCGCGCGCACGAGCAAGCTGCGCGTGCGGCCAGTCGAGCCGCGCGCCGAGCGGTGCACCGTGACGGAAATCGAATGCGCTGCCCGACACGTCGGCGATGCCGGTCGGGATCAGTTGCTCATCGACTTCGAGAAACGCGTCGGCGTCGATCGTGAGAACGTGGCCGCGCACGTCCGAGCCGGGTTCGCCGCCCAGATTGAAGTACGGATGGCTCGTGAGATTGAGCGGCGTCGGCGCGTCGGTCACGCCTTCGTAGTCGATCGTGAGCGTGCCGTCATCGTCGAGCGTGTAGCGCACCTGGACGCTCACGTTGCCCGGAAAGCCGCCGTCGCCCTCGGGCGAGTCGAGCCGCAGCACGAGCGCGCCGCGATCGTCCGCGACTTGCCACATCTGCCGGTGAAAGCCGTTCGCGCCGCCGTGCAGCAGGTTGCCGTTTTCGTTGCGATCGAGCGCGTAGTCGACGCCGTCGAGCGTGAAGCGCGCGCCGCCGATGCGGTTCGCCCAGCGCCCGACGAGGCCGCCCATGCAGGTGCTGGCCGCGTAGTAATCGGCGGGCGTGTCGTGGCCGAGCAGGATATCGGCGAGCCTGCCGGCGCGGTCGGGCGCGAGCCACGAGACGAGCGTCGCGCCGAGGTCGCTGATCGTCACCTTCATGCCCTGGGCGTTGCGCAGCGTGTAGAGCCGGGTGGGATCGCCACCGGGCGGGGCGCCCCAGGGTTCGGCGGGCAGGTGGGCGAGGCTGTTCATGGAGTGCAGGTCGGTTGAATGCATGGACGGGTGGAGCCGGAATCAGGGACGCTGGGGCGTTGAAGGCGGTGCCGGTGCGAGCCCGACGCTGTCCTGGTACTCGCGCGGCGTGCAGCCCAGTTCGCGCTTGAACACGGCGTACATGTACTGAAGCGAGGTGAACCCGCAGCGGATGGCGACTTCGGCGCTCGACGCGTCGCGCGTGGCGAGCATCGCTTTCGCGGCGTCGAGCTTGTGGCGCAGGATTTCCTGATGCACGGTGCACTGGCGCTCGCGCCGGAAATATTCTTCGAGCGACGAGCGCGATATGCCGACGTAATCGGCGACCTGCTCGGTCTTGATGCCCTGGCACGCATACTGCCGGATGAAGTGCCGCGCGCGCATGACGTGCGGGCTGGAAAGCGGTTCGTGTTTCGTCGATTCGAGCACGTTGATGCCGACGGGCGGCACCAGAATGCGTCTGCCCGGAAAGCGTGCGCCGCGCAGCATCTGATGCAACAGGTGCGCCGCGGTCCTGCCCATTTCCTCGGTGCCCTGGATCACGGAAGAAAGCGGAATACGCGTGAGCGTGCGCGTGAGCGGGTCGTTGTCGATGCCGATGATCGCGACCTGCTCCGGCACCGCGATCCCGTGGATCAGGCACGCCTGCAGCAGATGGCGCGCGCGCGCGTCGGTGACGGCGATGACGCCGACTGGCTTGGGCAGGCTGTGCAGCCATTCGCTCAATTGTTCGATGGCCTGGTTCCAGGCGGGCGCGCTCGTCGCGAGTCCGCGATAGACGGGCGCGGCGAGCCCTTCGTCTTCGGCGAGCTTCCGGAAGGCGAGTTCGCGCTCCTGCGCCCAGCGGTTTTCCTGCGCGACGGGCAGGCTGTACATCGCGAGGTGCGGCAGGCCCGCGCCGATCAGATGCGTCCGCGCGAGCAAGACGAGCTTGCTGTTGTCCGTGGCGATATAGGGCAGTTCGGGCGGGTAGTGCGCGGGGTCCTCGAACGACGAGCCCACGGCGACCACCGGCAGCCGGCAGCCGCTCAGCGCGTCGGCGACGGCGGGGTCGTCGAAGTCGGCGATGATGCCGTCGCCGTCGAAGCGCTCGATGCCCGCGAGGCGGCAGCGGAAATCCTCTTCGAGAAAGAGATCCCACGCGACGCGCGTCGAGCGCAGGTAATGGCCGATCCCGGCGATGATCTCGCGGTCGTAGACCTTGTTCGCGTTGAACAGCAGCGCGATGCGGTGCGATGTCTGGGAAGCGGGGGTGCGGTTCATGGCGTGTCGGGCGCGACGTCGCGGCGGGCCTTGGGCGGCCGGCGCGCGCGTATCGACGCCATTGTCTCCTTGTCGGGCGCGGCCCCGGTGGCGGCCGGCGCGGCGCTGTGTTCGCTCTGGCTTCGCGTTTTAAGCGTACGGTTATTTTAGGCCCACATTTTCCGGCGCGCGCACGCCTCGCGAGCGGCTGGCAGGAAACATTAGCGGGCTCCCGCAATTTCGCAATTGCCGCTCGTCGCGCGGCGCGGGCAGTATGGCGTCACAAAGCCGCGCGCGTGGCGTTCCATGACGTTGCGCCGCAACATGACAGGAGACAGCATGTCGTACTTCGAACACATTCCCGCGATCCGCTACGAAGGCCCGCAGTCGGATAATCCGCTCGCTTTCCACCATTACGATCGCACGAAGAAGGTGCTGGGCAAGACGCTCGAAGAGCACTTGCGCGTGGCCGTTTGTTACTGGCACACGTTCGTGTGGCCCGGCATCGACATCTTCGGACACGGCACGTTTCATCGTCCGTGGCAGCAGCCCGGCGACGCCATGGAGCGCGCACGCCAGAAGGCCGATGCCGCGTTCGAGTTTTTCTCGAAGCTCGGCGCGCCTTACTACACCTTCCACGACACCGACGTCGCGCCCGAAGGCAAGGATCTCAAGGACTACACAGAGAATTTCGCGCGCATGCTCGACTATCTCGGCGAGCGCCAGCAGGCGAGCGGCATGAAGCTGCTGTGGGGCACGGCGAATCTCTTCTCGAATCCGCGCTATGCGGCCGGTGCGGCGACCAACCCGAATCCCGAGGTATTCGCGTATGCGGCGACGCAGGTGTGCCACGCGCTCGACGCCACGCGCAAGCTCGGCGGCGAGAACTACGTGCTGTGGGGCGGTCGCGAAGGCTACGACACGCTGCTCAACACCGACCTCGCGCGTGAGCGCGAGCAGTTTGCGCGCTTTCTGTCGATGGTGGTCGAGCACAAGCATCGCACGGGTTTCAAGGGCACGCTGCTGATCGAGCCGAAGCCGCAGGAGCCGACCAAACATCAGTACGACTACGATGTCGCGACGGTGCACGGCTTCCTCTCGCAATACGGCCTGCAGAGTGAAATCCGCGTGAATATCGAGGCCAATCATGCGACGCTCGCGGGTCACTCGTTCCATCACGAGATCGCGACGGCGTTCGCGCTCGGCGTGTTCGGCAGCCTGGACGCGAATCGCGGCGATCAGCAAAACGGCTGGGACACGGACCAGTTTCCGAACAGCGTCGAAGAACTGACGCTCGCGTTCTACGAGATCCTGCGCCACGGCGGATTCACGACGGGCGGCATGAACTTCGATTCGAAGGTGCGCCGCCAGAGCGTCGATCCCGAAGACCTCTTTTATGGCCACGTCGGCGCGATGGACGTGCTGGCGCTCGCGCTGGAACGTGCGGCGGTGCTCGTCGAAAACGAACGCCTCGATCAACTGCGCAGTCAGCGTTACGCGGGCTGGGACACGGAGTTCGGCCGCAAGATCCTGGCGGGCGGTTACTCGCTCTCGTCGCTCGCCACCGATGCCACCGCGCGCGGCATGAATCCGCAGCATGTGAGCGGTCAGCAGGAGCGGCTCGAAAACATCGTGAATCAGGCGGTTTACGGACTGCGCTGAACACTGAACACTGAACACGATAGCAAGCCCGGTCGCGGAGCAATTCCGCCGGGAACAAGATGAACGCGCCGGTGCCGATCCGCGATCGGCCCGGCGCGATCGATAAGGACGGAGACAATGTTCATCGGTATCGACCTCGGGACGTCCGGCGTCAAGGCCGTGCTGCTCGATCGCGCAGGCGATGTGCTCGGCAGCGCGAGCGCGCCGCTCGCCGTGAGCCGTCCGCAGCCGCGCTGGTCCGAACAGGCGCCGCAGGACTGGTGGCTCGCCACGCGGACGGCGCTGCGCGCGCTGCTCGCGCAGGCGGCGGCCGCGGGCGTCGAGCCCTCGCGCATCGAGGCGCTGGGCCTGACCGGGCAGATGCACGGTGCGACGCTGCTTGACGCACATGCCGAAGTGTTGCGTCCCGCGATCCTCTGGAACGACGGCCGCTCCGACGTCGAATGTCTCGAACTCGAACGCGCGGTGCCGGAACTGCACGCCGTCGCGGGCAATCTGGCGATGCCGGGCTTCACGGCGCCGAAGCTGCTGTGGGTGCGCAAGCACGAGCCCGAGGTGTTCGCGCGCATCGCGCACGTGCTGTTGCCGAAGGATTACCTGCGCTATCTCCTGACCGGCGTATTCGCGACCGATGCCTCCGACGCCTCGGGCACGCTGTGGCTCGATATCGCGAAGCGCGATTACAGCGACGCGTTGCTCAAGGCATGCGGACTCGCGCGCGAGCAGATGCCGGCGGTCTTCGAGGGCAATCAGATCACCGGTACGCTGCGCCCGGAAGTGGCGCGCGAATTCGGCCTGCGTGAGATTCCCGTGATCGCGGGTGGCGGCGACAACGCGGCGGGCGCGGTCGGCGTGGGCATCGTGCGCCCCGGCGATGCGATGCTTTCGCTCGGGACGTCCGGCGTGTATTTCGCGGTATCGGACGGATTTCGCGCGAATCCCGATTCGGCGGTCCACAGCTTTTGCCATGCGCTGCCGCAGACATGGCATCTGATGTCGGTGATGCTCAACGCCGCAAGCTGTCTCGATTTCACCGCGCAACTGACGGGCTATGAGAACGTAGCGGCCTTGCTCGCTGATGCCGAGGCGCATTCGAACGAACAAACCGATTCGCGTCGCCCGTGGTTTCTCCCTTATCTGAGCGGCGAGCGCACGCCGCACAACAACGTCAACGCGAAGGGCGTCTTTTACGGCATGACCGCGCAGACCGCGCGCGCCGATCTCGCGAACGCGACGCTCGAAGGCGTGGGCTTCGCGCTGCTCGACGGTATGGATGCGCTGCACGCGGCGGGTCTCGTGCCCGATTCGATCACCGTGATCGGCGGCGGTTCGCGCAGCGCCTGGTGGACCCAGATGCTCGCGGACATCAGCGGGCGCGCACTCACGTTGCGCGCTGGCGGCGAAGTGGGGCCGGCGCTCGGCGCTGCGCGTCTTGCGCATCTCGCGCTCGAGCCGCATGCGTCGCTCGAATCGGTGTGTCCGCAGCCGCCGACGCTCGCGGTGCGCGAGCCCGATGCGGCGCGCCACGCCTGGTATCGCGACGCTCGCCGTCCCACGTTTGCCGCGCTCTACGGCGCGCTCAAACCCGTTTTCGCAACCGGCGCCTGAATCGCGGCGCCGGTGAAGCAGAAGGCAGTGCGGCCAGAGTAGCCGTGCAGCACGATAAGTAGTCCTGTGGTTATGCCGCCGCGTTCGTTCACGCAACGCGTGCGTCTCGCGACCATCACCGGTGCCGCCTTCTCGCATCTGCGGGGACGGCCATCGACCATCAAGCGCTATGAAAGCGCTATCAAGAGGAGCGGAGACATGAAATTGGCAAAACGTCGTTCGGTGCTGGGTTCCCTCGTATGCGGTGCGGTGCTCGCGAGCCTTTCGCTCGCCGCGCCGCTTGCGCACGCCAGCAAGGATCATCCGGAGATTGGTTTCTGTATCGACGACCTGCGCGTCGAACGCTGGTCGCGCGATCGAGACTACTTCGTCGCCGCCGCCGAGAAGCTCGGCGCGAAGGTATCGGTGCAGTCGGCCGACGCGAGCGAAGAGCGCCAGATTTCGCAGATCGAGAATCTCATCTCGCGCGGCGTCGATGTGATCGTGATCGTGCCGTTCAATTCGAAGACGCTCGGCAACGTCGTGGCCGAAGCGAAGAAGGCCGGCATCAAGGTCGTGTCGTATGACCGCCTGATTCTCGACGCCGACATCGACGCCTATATCTCGTTCGACAACGAAAAGGTCGGCGAACTGCAGGCGCAGGGCGTCTACGACGCGCAGCCGAAGGGCAACTACTTCCTGCTCGGCGGCGCACCGACCGACAACAACGCCAAGATGCTGCGCGAAGGGCAGTTGAAGGTGCTCAAGCCCGCGATCGATCGCGGCGACATCAAGGTGGTCGGCCAGCAGTGGGTGCCGGAGTGGAGCGCTTCGACGGCGCTGCGCATCATGGAAGACGCGCTCACGGCGAACAACAACAAGATCGATGCGGTCGTCGCGTCGAACGACGGCACGGCGGGCGGCGCGATCCAGGCACTGGCCGCGCAGCACCTCGCGGGCAAGGTGCCGGTGTCGGGTCAGGACGCCGATCTCGCGGCGGTCAAGCGCGTGGTCGCGGGCACGCAGACGATGACGGTCTACAAGCCGCTCAAGCTGATCGCGGGCGAAGCGGCGAAACTCGCTGTCGATCTCGCCAAGGGCGAGAAGCCCGCGTTCAACGCGCAGTACGACAACGGCAAGAAGAAGGTCGATACGGTCCTGCTGCAGCCGACGCTGCTCACGAAGCGCAATGTGGGCGTCGTCGTCAAGGACGGCTTCTACACGCAGGCTCAACTGGCTAGCCAGTAAAGGCGGTCGGCCCGCGCATGCGCCGCATCGGGCGGCGTCGTGCGCGGGCCCTAGCAGCGAGGCTGAACACGTATGACCGAACCATTGCTGACGATGCGCGGCATCGTCAAGTCCTTCGCGGGCGTGAAGGCGCTCGACGGTATCAACCTCACCGTGCGCCCCGGCGAATGCGTGGGCCTGTGCGGCGAAAACGGCGCGGGCAAATCGACGCTCATGAAGGTGCTCTCGGGCGTTTATCCGCACGGCACCTGGAGCGGCGAGATCCGCTGGGAGGGCGAGGTGCTGAAGGCGGCGAGCGTGCGCGACACGGAACGCGCGGGCATCGTCATCATCCACCAGGAACTGATGCTCGTGCCGGAGCTGTCGGTCGCCGAAAATATTTTCCTCGGCAACGAAATTACGCTGCCGGGCGGCCGCATGAATTACGCGGCCATGTACCGTCGCGCCGATGAACTGCTGCACGAACTGAACATCGACGCGATCAACGTTGCGCAGCCCGTCATGAATTACGGCGGCGGCCATCAGCAACTGATCGAAATCGCGAAGGCGCTCAACAAGCGCGCGAAGCTGCTGATTCTCGACGAGCCTTCGTCGTCGCTCACGGCCGCCGAAACGAAGATCCTGCTCGACATCGTGCGCGATCTGAAGCGGCGTGGCGTGGCGTGCGTGTACATCTCGCACAAGCTCGACGAAGTCGAGGCCGTGTGCGACACGGTCACGGTGATCCGCGACGGCAAACACGTGGCCACCGAGCCCATGTCCTCGCTGACGACGGAGCGCATCATCGCGATGATGGTGGGCCGCGAGATCCGCAACCTGTTTCCGCGTGAGCCGCACGACATCGGCGACGTCGTGTTCGAGGCGCGCAACGTCACGTGCCACGACGTGACGAATCCGCGCCGCAAGCGCGTGGACGACGTGTCGTTCTCTGTGCGGCGCGGGGAGATCCTCGGCGTGGCCGGGCTCGTCGGCGCGGGACGCACGGAGACGATGCAGGCGATCTTCGGCGCGTATCCGGGCACATGCTCGGCAACGGTGCTGCTGGACGGCAAGCTGCTGAAAATCCGCGCGCCGCTCGACGCGATACGCGCCGGCATCGCGATGGTGCCCGAGGACCGCAAACGTCACGGCATCGTGCCGCAACTGGGCGTGGGCCACAACATCACGCTCTCGGTGCTGCAGCGCTTCGCGAAGGGCGGGCGCATCGACACGGCCGCCGAACTCGACACGATCCGCAGCGAAATGCAGCGCCTCGACGTGCGCGCGGCCAATCCGATGCTGTCGATCGCGAGTCTTTCGGGCGGCAACCAGCAGAAAGCCGTGCTCACGAAAATGCTGCTCACCGACCCGAAGGTGCTGATCCTCGACGAGCCGACGCGCGGCGTCGACGTCGGCGCGAAGTACGAAATCTACAAGCTCATGTTCCAGCTTGCGAAGCGCGGCGTGGCGATCGTCATGGTGTCGTCGGAGCTGCCCGAGGTGCTCGGCGTGAGCGATCGCGTGCTCGTGATCGGCGAGGGCGAATTGCGCGGCGATTTCCTCAACGACGGCCTCACGCAGGAACACATTCTCGGTGCGGCGATCCGCAGCGCGCGCCGCCAACCCAACGTTGAAACTGAAAGAGCGAGTGCAGCATGACCCCCGACGTCACTTCACAATCCGCGCGCGATGACGCCATGCAGGGCGGTGCCGGCTTCGGCATGCGTTTCCAGCAGCTCTTCGCGCGCTACAAGATACTCGCGCTCCTGCTCGCGGTCGCCGCGATCTGGGTGTTCTTCTCGGCGCTCACGCATGGCGCGTTCGTCACGCCGCGCAACGTCTCGAACCTGCTGCGGCAGATGTCGATCACCGGCATGCTCGCGTGCGGCATGGTGTTCGTCATCATCGCGGGCGAGATCGATTTGTCGGTCGGTTCGCTGCTCGGCCTGCTCGGCGGCGTGGCCGCGATTCTCGACGTGAACCGCGGCTGGCCCATCGGCGTGACGGTGCCCGTCGTGCTCGTGCTCGGCGTGCTCGTCGGGCTCTTCAACGGCTGGTGGTCGACGTACCGGCGCGTGCCGTCGTTCATCGTGGGCCTCGGCGGCATGCTCGCGTATCGCGGCATCCTGCTCGGCATCACGGGCGGCTCGACGATCGCGCCGGTGTCGGACCGCTTCGTGTTCATCGGCCAGGGGTATCTGCCGCGGCTCGCGGGCGACGTGCTCGCGGTCATCCTGTTCGCGCTGCTCGCACTGCTCACGGTGCGTCAGCGCGCGAATCGCCGGCGCTATCAACTGCCGGTCGTGCCGATGTGGCAGGACGGCGTGAAGATCGTCGGCGCCGGGGCGATCGTGCTGCTGTTCGTCGTGATGCTCGACAGCTACGGCGGCATTCCCGTGCCCGTGCTGCTGCTGCTCGCGCTGCTCGGCATCTTCACGTGGATTGCCACGCAGACCGTGTTCGGACGACGCGTCTACGCGGTGGGCTCGAATCTCGAAGCGACGCGCCTCTCCGGCGTCAACACGAACCGCGTGAAGCTCGCGATCTTCGCGTTGATGGGCCTCATGTGCGCGTTCGGCGGCATCGTCAATACGGCGCGTCTCGCGGCGGGCTCGCCGTCGGCGGGCAGCATGGGCGAACTCGACGCGATTGCGGCCTGCTTCATCGGCGGCACGTCGATGCGCGGCGGCTCGGGGACCGTGTACGGCGCGCTGATCGGCGCGCTCGTGATGGCGAGCCTCGACAACGGCATGTCGATGCTCGACGTCGATGCGTACTGGCAGATGATCGTGAAGGGCGGCATCCTCGTGCTCGCCGTGTGGATCGACGTCGTGTCGGGATCGAATCGCCGCTGAGGCGGCCAACCGGGTCTCCTTGCGCGCCTTAAGGCGCGTTCTGGGGCGCGACGGACGTCGCGCCCCTTTTTCTTTTTGACTTTGCTGATCGCGCGTCGGTCTTCGATGCGCGCCGCGATCGGGGCCGCGAGCCCCAGGGCTGATACCAGGCACCTACGCTACAATTGCCGCAGCCTGAAAACGGAACAGCAATGAACACACGGATAGCATGCTTCGCCGGCCTCGCGGCCGTCGCCGCAGTGCTCACAGGATGCGCCGCGCAGTACGGCAACCCGAGAGCGTGCGAGCAGGAAATGCGTCAGCGCCTCGCGGACGCGTCGCAGGGCAACCTTTCTGTCACGCATCGAGCGGTCGCTTTCCGCGGCCGTCGCGTCGTCATCGAAGGCGATCTCGACAAGACGCCCGCCGCGGCTTCCGGGGCACTCGCGGCTTCGGCGCCGGGGGCGGCTTCTGGTGCGAAGCCGGCCGTGGCCGTAGCAAAAACCGAAGTGAAATCCGGAACGCCGGTCGCGGCCATCGAGCAGAAGCTCGGCATCAAGAAACCGCGGCGTACGGTCACGGCCGCCGAGTGCACGTTCGACGAGTCTGGCCTCAGCTCGTTCCGCTGGCTCGCGCCCGCGGCGCTCGCGAAGACCACGCCCGCTCCGCACGCCGAAGCAAACTGACGCCGCGCGAGCTTGCGTATCTGCGCCGCGCGGCGCTCATGCCCATCGATACGCGGCTCGCGCATCACGCTCCTCAAAACGCGTAGAACGGTCCGGTGCCGGCGGGCGTCGCCTGTGCCTCGATCGCCGTGAACACGCGCCGTCCGAAGAAGAACGGCAAGCCCCATCCGAACATGTTGCCGTTGTAACCCCCGAGATCGTCGAACGCCCAGTTGCCGGTGGCGAAGAGCGTCTGCGCATTCGCGATGGAGAACGACGTGGGCGCGCTCACGCCGTCGGTGCCCTTGATCGTCGCCGAGAGGCTCTGCGGCGACGTCGGACAGAACCACGAGCCGCAACGCGGGAGCGTCGAGTTCCAGAAGAAGAAGCCGTTCGAACCGCTGTCCAGATAGCTTTGCGTGTAGACCGTGCCGTCCGACGTCGTGGTCGTCACGTAGCCGGTCTGCGTGTTCGCGCGCAGGATCGTCGCGGCGCCGAGTGCGTTGTCGTCCTGCGTCCCGATGCCGAACGTCAGCGTGCCGCTGTTCGACGCCGCGCCGCTGGCGCCGACCGCGGGCAGGTCGATGGCGACGCCGTTGTTGTCGGTCGCGAAGGCGGCGACGGGGTTGCTCACCTGCTGTGCGAGCGGCTGCGTGCTCGCGGTGCAGGTGCCCGCGTCGCACGCGTAGTACCACGGCGAAAGCGCCCTGGTCACGCAGCCCGAGCCGCAATCGGCGTTGAAGAGCCCCACGCCGAGGATGCCGTTCACGCGCAGCGAGGACGCGTCGTTCATCGCGAGGCCGCTGCTGCTGACGCAGGTGCTCGGCGCGGTGGCGGGCACGGACGGATCGGCGATCACCTGGATCGGCAGCGACGACGCCACTTCATCCGCGAGCTTCAGGTCCGCGCGGCGCACGGCGCCCCACGTGTAGCCGGTGCCGAACACCGCGCATTCGCCGGCCGCGCTCGTGCCCGAGCCGGCCGCGACCGCAGGCAGCGCGAAGCCGGCCGGCAGCGCCGACGCGAGCAGGCGCAGACCCTGCGAGCCGGTGTCGACCTGCACGTTGTCGACGGTCGCACAGGTGCTCGTGCCCGGCACGCAGATCGTGACGCTCGTCGTGAGCAGGTTGCGCGTCGAGGTTGCCGAGGCGCCGACGTTCACGGTCACGACGTTGGGCGTCGTCGATTGCGCGACGGGAGAGGTGGTGGTGGGCATGCTCGCGGTTGTCGGGGCGCTCGAAGGCGACGTGCTGCTGGCCGACGCCGACGGGGTGCCTGTCGAGCTGTCCGAGCCGCCGCCGCCGCCGCATGCGGCGAGCGCGACACAGAGCGCAAGGGCGAGGGAGAGTGCAGGCGCAAAAGGAGATACAGGAAAAACGCGGCGGCGGCTCATCGCAAGTCTCCTTCGCTGACGCCCGCGGGCAGCGCCGCCGGCAGCCACGCGCGGCCCACATAACTGCGCATCTGACCGCCCGTCTCGACGACGACGTCGCTCCGGTCCACGCGCGCGGCGTGCAGATCGCCGCGCTGTGCCGCGCCGCTGCGATACGAGGCGTCGTGACGGCCGAGCAGCGTCCGCAGGTTCGGCATCGTCGGTCCTTGCCACGAATACGCGAAGATCGTGTCGTTCGCGGCGACGACGTACTCGTTGATCGTCGTGCCGCCCGCGTCGACGTAGCTCAGCACGCGCGCCGCGCCCCCCGCGATCGTGCTTGTGGCGGCGCCGGCGATGGGCGCGGCGGTGTCCCCGAGGGCGGCGTGTGCGGGCGTTGCGAGCCACACGCCCGCCGACAGGCAGACGAGCCCCGCCACGCGGGCAACCCGCCTGGATTCGTTTGTTGTCATGAAACTCTCCGGTACTTTCTACGTATTTTTTTTGAGATTTGAATAGACGGTAGCACGTGCGTGTGCCGCCAAAATCACCCGGATCGCCACGCTGGTTGCTGGTGCAGGTGGTCGTCAGGTGAGGTGTTTTATTTAGGCGCTTGATATAAAAAAGAAAATTGAGATTTCCGACACCGATTCAGACTCGCCTGAAATGTGGACGAACGTTACGAAAGCGCAATCCGTCGCCCGGCAGATCGTGTCCTCAGTCGCGCCCACAGCTTTGTGATGGCCCGAGTCAGCGCGGTTTTTGCACAGGGGCTTCCCGGACCGGTAAAATGTCTGGTTGATCCACGGAAACTGACTGGCCGTGGCGTAGCCGAGGGATTACCCGAACATGAGTGATTTTCATCAACGTCTTGCCATCCGTGCTGTCGCGTTCCTGATGGCGGGCGGGCTGGTCGCCGGCTGCAGCTCGCCGTCGCCGACCAAGATCGATTACCGCAGCGACGCGAAGGCTAAGCAGTCGTCGCTGGCCGTTCCGCCGAACATGCTCGACGAAACGTCGGACCAGCGCTCGCTGCCGCCGCAGGGCGGGCAGACGTCGCTTTCCGCGCTCAAGCAGGTGCAGACCGACGCGCCGCCGTCCGACGACACGCAGGTGCTCCCGCAGGTGCCGGGCATGCACATCCAGCGTGACGGCACGGAAAGCTGGCTCGTCATCGACAGCAAGACGCCCGACCAGGTCTGGCCCCAGGTGCGCCGCTTCTGGCAGGAGCAGGGCTTCCTGCTCCTGGTCGACCAGCGCGACAAGGGCCTCATGGAGACCGACTGGAACGAAACGCACCAGCGGGTCAGCGACGGCCTCATCCGCAACACGCTGTCGTGGGCCACGGGCAATTCGTATGTCACGGCCGAGCGCAACAAGTACCGCACGCGTCTCGAAACGTCGCCGGCCGGCGGCACCTACATCTTCATCAGCCAGAAGGGTCTGAGCGAGCAGCTCAGCGGGACGAACAACGACACCAGCAAATGGGCGCCGAGCCCCAATGATCCGGCGCTCGAAACCGAATATCTGAAGCGCCTGATGGTGACGCTCGCACGCGCGAAGCCGGGCGTGCCCGACGCGCAGATCGCCGCCGAAGCGGATGCGAAGGCCACCGACGCGAAGTCGAAGGGCGGGAAGGCGGATGCCGCCGCTGCTACCGTCGCGGCCCAGAACGTCGCGAATGTCGGCCAGCAGTCGGGACGCGGCGCGAAGGATGACACGGGCGGCCAGTACACGTCGACGGAACTCACGCTCGGCGAGCCGTATGACCGCGCGTGGCTGCGCGTGGGCGTCGCGCTCGACCGTGCGAACTTCACCGTCGACGATCGCGACCGTACGAAGGGCATCTACTACGTGCGCTACGTCGACCCGAGGGACATAACCTCCGATTCGCAGGGCTTCTGGAACCAGATATTCCATGGCCGCAAGGAAAAGGTCGCGAAGCAGTACAAGGTGAACGTGCGCGCCGTGACCGAGAACCAGACGCGCGTGGCGATCGTCGACGATGCCGGTCAGATCGACAACTCGCGTCCTGCTCGCGAGATCATGAGCCTCGTCGTTTCGGAATTGCAGTAATTGCCGTAACGGTTCCGGAGCCCGAAAGGGGTTCGGACAGGCTCTAAAAGAAAAACCCGCCTGCGCATTGCGCAGGCGGGTTTTTTATTTGCGCGCGAGGCGATGGTCAGTGCGGAATCATCCACGTGAACACGTTCTGCTGCAGCCACACGAGGATACCGAGCAGCACGGTCAGCAGGATCGAGTGCTTGAAGGTCTTCGCGAACACGTGACCTTCCTTGCCCTTGAGATCCGTCGTGGCGACGCCCGTCGAGATGTTCTGCGGCGAGATCATCTTGCCCATCACGCCACCCGACGAATTGGTCGCCGCCATCAGCACGGGGTTCAGGTTGAGCTGCTTCGCGGCCACCACCTGCAGGTTGCCGAAGAGCGCGTTGCCCGACGTGTCGCTGCCCGAGAGGAACACCGCCACCCAGCCGAGGAACGCCGAAACGAGCGGGAAGAACGCGCCGACCGAAGCCACCGCGAGACCGAGCGTATAGGTGAGTCCCGAGTAGTTCATCAGGAACGCGAGGCCGACGATCGTCACCACCGTGAAGATGGCGATGCGCGTTTGCACCCACGTATCGGCGATCGCGCCGCCGAAGTCCGAGAGCTTCAGGCGCACGATGAGCGCGGTGATGATCGCGGCCACGAGAATCGCCGTGCCGGTCGCGAGCGGCTGGAAGTCCCACACAGCGCCGTAGGGCGTGTTGTAGAGCGTGATGAACACGGCCTTGTCGAGGCCCGGCCACAGTACCTTCACGTCGCCGATCGTGAACACCTTCGCGACCGTCCACACGATCACGACCACCGACACGATGATCCACGGATACCAGCCCTCCGCACCCGATATGTGGTGGCGCTTTTCATTCGCGCGGTCGACGTTGATCGCGAACTTCGGATCGGGAGCCGGCTTCCACACGCGCAGGAACAGGATCGTGAGGATCAGCGAGACGAGCGACGAGAGCACGTCGGTCAAGCTGTAGTTGATGAAGTTCGACGTGACGAACTGCGTGAGCGAAAAGCTGCCGCCCGACACGAGAAGCACCGGCCAGATGCGCAGCATGCCGCGCAATCCCGCGTAGACCCCGATCACATAGAACGGCAGCGCCAGCGCGAAGAACGGCAACTGGCGGCCGACCATCTGGCCGAGCGCGTCCGAGGGCAGGTGCGTGACGGCGCCGAGCACGGTAATCGGCACGCCGAGCGCGCCGAACGCAACCGGCGCCGTGTTGAAGATCAGCGTGAACGTGAGCGCCTCGAGCGTCGGGAAGCCGAGCATGATCAGCAGCGAACTCGTGATCGCGATCGGCGTGCCGAAGCCGGAAATGCCTTCGAACAGCGCGCCGAACGAGAAACCGACCACGACGAGCACGATGCGCCGGTCGTTCGGCAGGTTGTCGAGCAGCCACATGCGGAACGCCGCGAAGCGGCCCGAGCGCAGCGCGATGTTGTAGAGCAGGATCGCGGTGAAGACGATCCACATGACGGGCCACAGCGCGAATACGGCGCCCGCCGCGACGGCGTTGAACGCGAGCCTGACCGGGAACTGCCAGGCGACGATCGCGACGATCAGGCCGACCACGAGGCCCGCGAGCGAGGCCTGCCAGGCGGGCCGACGCGCCCAGCCAAGCAGGGCGAGCACCGTGATGATCGGCAATGCGGCAACGATGAACGACAGAAACAGCGAATTGCCGACGGGAGTCAACAACTGGTGGAACATGACGCCTCCTCTTTGTACTGGTTCGAATCAGAGCGCGGAATGCCGCTCGGCGTGCCGGATGGCTGGCGATGACGGAAGGGTAAGTAAGATGGTGCTTCAATCCCCGAGGCCCCCTGGTAGCATATAAAAGGCTGACCTGGCGTCAAGCAGGGAAAGTACGGTCGTGCGCGGCGCGGGCGGCCGCGCGGAGGGGGAACGGAGGTAGGTGAGGAGGCTGTGTGGCGCGCAGTTGTCAGCGACGCCAGCGTCCACCGCCGCTGCGGTAGCTAAAGCCGAACGATACGGCCGGTGCGCCCCAACCCCATCCGCCACCCCAGCCCCAGGCGGGCCAGGCGGAATACGCGGGCCAGGCAGACCACGCAGGCCACGCGGAGTACACGGGCCATGCGGAGTACGCAGGCCAGGCCGTGTACGCGGGCACGGCGAACGCGACGGACGGCGACGTGTAAAGCGGTCCCGGATATTGTGCATCGGGCACTGCGTTGGGCGCGGTGCTCACGGCTCCCGTTGCGGCTACGGGTACGCTGCCATAGGTCGGAAAGCCATAGCCGGCCGGGTAATAGTAGTAGCAGCCCGAAAGCGTCAGCAGGGCGCCAACCGTGCTGGCCCATGCCGCGCGGCGGGCCAGCGTGTGCGACGTGCGCGGCTTGTGCGTGTGCGCGGGAACAGCTGCGGGAGTGAGAGCAGGGCGGGCGAAGACCATAAACACGCGTGACATGGCGGACTCCGTGAGCGGGCTGCGGCCTCGCGCCTGTGTGCCGGTTGGATGCCGGTTACGACGCGCGGCGCGAACCGCAGTCCATTGAGCTTACGTCGTCCGCCTCGCGCTTGTGTTGCATAACGATTACCGGACGTTTCGCGCGATTGCACCGCCCAAAAAGAAGCGGCGCTTCCCGTGAACCGGGAATGCGCCGCGCAGCCTCTCTGATGTTGCCGTTATGGCCTGTCGTCGTGATGTTGTGTCAGTCGTTATGCTTTGTGGCGTGCACGCGGTTACTTGCCAACCTGATTGCCGACGATGCCGCCCACCGCCGCGCCGCCGACCGTCGACAGCACGCTGCCGCCGAGCGCCGCGCCGGCCACGCCGCCGACACCCGCGCCGATGGCGGTGTCGCGATCGCGTCTCGACATGTTGTCGCAAGCGGACAGGCTCGCGATCGCCGTCGCCAGCGAGGCGAGGGTAACGAGGGTGCGTGCGCGTTTGAGGTTTTTCATTTCCGGCTCCTGAGTCAGGTCGAGCGGCGCGGCCCTGGCATTGCCCAGCCGTGCCATTAATACATCTATCGTATCGCCCGATCCCGTATCCGGATGTGCGCGTTTGTCAGAGAGCCGTTGGAGTCGTAAGAGAGTGTTTCGTGCCTCGAACGCGCCGCGCAAAAACGGCGGGCGCAACCAGGGTTGCGCCCGCCGTGGATCAGTCACGCACGTCGCGCGTTACTGGCGGTGATAGATCTCGCCGCCTTGCTTGACGAACTCGACGGCCTTCACTTCCATGCCTTTTCTCAGGGCCTCGTCGTTGCTCATGCCTTCTTTCGCCGCGTAGTCGCGCACGTCCTGCGTGATCTTCATCGAGCAGAAATGCGGGCCGCACATCGAGCAGAAGTGCGCGACCTTCGCCGAGTCCTTCGGCAGCGTCTCGTCGTGGAATTCGCGCGCCTTGTCCGGATCGAGACCGATGTTGAACTGGTCCTCCCAGCGAAATTCGAAGCGTGCCTTCGAGAGCGCGTTGTCGCGCACCTGCGCGCCCGGATGACCTTTCGCGAGGTCGGCCGCATGCGCCGCGAGCTTGTACGTGATGATGCCTTCCTTCACGTCGTTCTTGTTCGGCAGGCCGAGGTGCTCCTTCGGCGTGACGTAACAGAGCATGGCAGTGCCGAACCAGCCGATCATCGCCGCGCCGATGCCCGACGTGATGTGGTCATAGCCCGGCGCGATGTCCGTCGTGAGCGGCCCGAGCGTGTAGAACGGCGCTTCCTTGCACCAGTCGAGCTGCAGGTCCATGTTCTCCTTGATGAGCTGCATCGGCACGTGGCCCGGACCTTCGATCATCACCTGCACGTCATGCTTCCACGCGATCTGCGTGAGTTCGCCGAGCGTCTTCAGCTCGCCGAGCTGCGCTTCGTCGTTGGCGTCGTAGATCGAGCCCGGACGCAGGCCGTCGCCGAGCGAGAAGCTCACGTCGTAGGCCTTCATGATTTCGCAGATGTCTTCGAAGTGCTCGTAAAGGAAGGACTCCTTGTGATGGGCGAGGCACCACTTGGCCATGATCGAACCGCCGCGCGAGACGATGCCCGTCATGCGGTTGGCCGTGAGCGGCACGTATTGCAGGCGCACGCCCGCGTGGATCGTGAAGTAGTCGACGCCCTGTTCGGCCTGCTCGATCAGCGTATCGCGGAAGATTTCCCACGTGAGGTCTTCAGCCTTGCCGTTGACCTTTTCGAGCGCCTGATAGATCGGCACCGTGCCGATCGGCACCGGCGAGTTGCGGATGATCCACTCGCGCGTTTCGTGGATGTGCTTGCCGGTCGAGAGATCCATGACCGTGTCGCCGCCCCAGCGGATCGCCCACGTCATCTTGTCGACTTCCTCGCCGATCGACGACGTCACGGCCGAATTGCCGATGTTCGCGTTGATCTTCACGAGGAAGTTGCGGCCGATGATCATCGGCTCGCTTTCCGGGTGGTTGATGTTCGCGGGGATGATCGCGCGGCCGCGCGCGATTTCCTCGCGCACGAATTCGGGCGTGATTGCCTGCAATGCGTTCTCGCCGTAGGCCGCCGCGCCGAACGCCTGGCCCGCGTGCTGGCGGCCCATCATCGCGGCGAGCTTCGCACCGTTCGGGCCGCTCGACTTGAGGCTTTCCAGATACTCGGCGCGGCGCTGGTTTTCGCGGATCGCGATGTACTCCATCTCCGGCGTCACGATGCCTTGGCGCGCGTAGTGCATCTGCGAGACGTTCTTGCCGGCCTGCGCGCGGCGCGGCGTGCGATGCAGGCCCGGGAAGCGCAATTCGGCGGTGGCGGCATCGGCGGCGCGCTCGCGGCCGTAATCCGACGTGAGGCCGGGCAGCGCTTCGGTGTCGCCGCGCGACTCGATCCAGCGTTGACGCAGGGCGGGCAGGCCTGCGCGAATGTCGATCTTCGCTTCGGGGTCGGTGTACGGACCGGATGTGTCGTAGACGTAGATCGGCGGATTCTTTTCGCCGCCGAAGCTATCAGGCGTATCCGACTGCGTGATCTCACGCATCGGCACGCGGATATCGGGTTGCGAACCGGTCACGTAGATCTTGCGGGAATTGGGCAGCGGGGCCACCGCGGCTTCATCGACGTGCGCGTTGGCGGAAATGAATTTCGGGTTCGCGTTCATGCGAGTCTCTCCTGTGTCGGCCAGAGTTAGCGTGCCGACGGGAGTGGGCGCTTTGGCGCCGACTCCCGTCCCATGGCGCTTACTCTGGCCCCATGCCCGAAGGGCATTTCGACCGCGATGAGCGCTGCAACGCTTACTCCAGTCCCATGCAAAGCGATGTGGGAACTGAAGCTTCGCAGGAGGCGAGACGGAACGTGGACGGACTTCGCAAAGAAGAGGTGAGACCGGGGTGCTGCTGCGAAGTCCGGACGCATCCCTGCGCTGGCATTATCCAGATCAGGTTCAAAGGGTATTTCTCACCCGCGCGATACGCCGCCCGACTTTCGTTCATAACGGCGCATGACGCAGGACCCCCGCGTAAGCAGGCCAAACGATACACTGCCCTGCGACGATCTGGCAAGTAGCGCTTGCCGTAATCTGCCGCAGGCAATGTGCGGCGTTTGGGGCGTGAAATCGTCAGACCGTTTGGGCTGAACCCGCGTGGAGCCGGTCCTGGGCGTACGATGCGCGCCGTTCGTCTGGGCACGCACGCGCGCCGGCGCACATGCTGCGGCCAGCGCGGGTTCCTCCGGCGCATAATTCGGAGCGATCGGAAAGGGCGTAGTCGACCGTGGCGCTTTATCGTGCCGGAAGGCCCGTTGAGTGCCGGTTAAGTGCCCGATCAGCGATCGCTGCGCACGCCGTCCGAGGCGCACTCTGGCGATCTCGCCTCGCTGTTTTGCTCGCCCGCTCCATCATGCCGCCGCGTTCTCACCGTCCCGCCGCACGCCCGCCAGGGCGCGAGGGATTCGCGTGGCTTCGCTGCGCGGCGTCATGAGCCAGCCGCCCGGTTCCGCACGAATGGCCGCACGAATCGCCGCGCTGGCGCTATGGCGCTTCTGCCGCTCGATCCGTCTGCCGCGTTCGCGTAGCGGTCGCATTGCACTTTCGCTTGCGGTCGTCTATTTCGTTTGGGGCTCGACGTATCTCGGCATGCACGTCGCGCTCGATTCCTTCCCGCCGCTGCTGCTATCCGGGTTGCGCAACCTGCTCGCGGGCATCGGACTCTTCGTGTTCGCCATGCGCCGCAGGCCCGTCATGCCGACCCTCGCCGAGGTGCGCAATGCGGCCGTCGTCGGGGCGATGCTCGTGGGACTTTCGGGCGGCATGCTCGCCTATGGCATGCGGACCGTGGGCACCGGCACGGCGGCCGTGATGGTCGCGACCGTGCCGCTCTTCGCGATGATGATCGCCGCCGCGACGGGGCAGCGCATCGCGCGCGCCGAGTGGGTGGCGGTGGCACTCGGGCTCGTCGGCATCGCGGTCCTGAGCCAGGGCGGCACGACGGGCACGGCCGGCGGCTCGCTCGCGATCCTGTGCGGCGCGCTGTTCTGGGCTATCGGCGCGCATCTGGCCGGGCGGCTCGATCTGCCGTCCGATCTGTTCCTTTCGTGTGCGGTGCAGATCGGTCTCGGCGGCGCGATCTCGACGCTCGTCGCCTGGGTCAGCGGCGAGCGCATGATGACGCCGCATGTCCTCCCGCTGCTCGCTTTTCTTTACCTCATGCTGGTCGGCAGCATGGCCGCCTTCGTCGCGTATGGCTATCTGATACGGCACACGAGTCCGCTCGTCGCGAGCAGCTGCATGTACGTGAATCCGGTCGTGGCCGTCGCGCTGGGCGCACTGCTGCTGGGCGAGCCCGTGACGACGGGCACCATCGTCGCGATGGTTCTGATTCTCGGCAGCGTCGCGCTGTCGTTCGTGTTCGACGATCGCCGGCGCAGGGGGTGACGCCGTTGCCGCTTACACGGCTCGCGCATCCTGCCCGGCGCGCGGACGCATCCCGAGGTGAACCCAGGCCGCGAGCGCGGCGAACACGAGTCCGGCGACGCAGACGCCGAGCCAGCCAAACGCGCTCCACGTCGCTGCGCCGACCACCGAGCCCGCGGCGCCGCCGACGAAATACCCGACCATGTAGACCGTATTCACGCGGCTGCGCGCTTCGGGACGCAGCGCGTAGATGCGCGCCTGGTTTGCGATCTGCGCGGCCTGCACGCCGACGTCGAGCACGATCACGCCGATCGCGAGTCCGAGGAGGCTTTTGCCCGAAAACGCAAAGATGACGAACGAGAGCGCGATGACCGCGAGCGCGAGCGTGATGACCGCGCGCGGGCCGCGCTTGTCGGCGGAGCGTCCGGCGATCGGCGCGACCATGGCGCCCGCCGCGCCGACGATGCCGAAGAGTCCGGCCGCCTGCGGTCCGAGATGGAACGACTCGCCCGCGAGCAGCAGCGCGAGCACGGTCCAGAACAGGCTGAACGCGGCAAAGATGAACGCGCCGGTCGCGGCGGCTTCGCGCAGGCCGCGCAACTCGACGACGAGGTGCCACATCGAGCCGAGCAGCTTGCCGTAGCCGAGCGTGGACGTGGGCCGGCTGCGCGGCAGCTTCAGAACGACGACGACCGCGAGCCCGAGCAGCGCGACGATCGACGCGCCGAACACGGCGCGCCAGCCGAAGTACTGGCCGACGAAACCGGCGGCCGTCCGCGCGAGCAGGATGCCGATCAGAAGGCCGCTCATGACGGTGCCCACGGCGTGGCCGCGCGCCTCGGGCGGCGCGAGTTCGGCGGCGAACGGGACGGCCTGCTGTGCGATGGTCGAGAGCACGCCGATCGCGAGGCTCGCGCCGATCAGCACACCGAGCGTTTGCGCGCTGGCCGCGACGAAGAACGCGACGCAGGCGCCGGCGATCTGCAGCAGGATCAGGCGGCGGCGGTCGAAGCGGTCGCCGAGCGGCGCGAGCAGCAGCATCCCGGTCGCGTAGCCGAGCTGGGTCGCGGCAGGGACCGCGCCGATCCACGCGGCGCCCTCGTGGAAGGACTTGCGGAAGTCGTCGAGCAGCGGCTGGTTGTAGTAGATGCCCGCGACCGAGACGCCCGCGGTGATCGCGAGCAGGAGCAGCAGGGTGCGCAACGACTGGCCGTTGCCGGCGGGTGCGGAATCGGTGGTGGACATGGAGTCAGGAGCGGACGGCGCCCGCCGGTATGAAAATCGGGCTGGAATCGAGCGGCCGATCATACCGGAGCGAGCACGATCGTGCTGGCAGCGCGATGGCGCCGCCACGCGGAACGGCTGTGTTCGCGCGTGTCGTACGGGGTGCGTTCCCGCCTCGCGAGCGCGTTGCTCAAGCGATCAGGGGATCAAGGAATCAGATCGCCCGTCGGCTCGTGAAACGGATACGGACCCTTCGAATCGTCGACGTACGCATGATGCGTGACCACGCCGCTGCGCGGATCGTAGCGATGCAGCGCGAACGCGGGCGGTTCGAGCGTGAACGTGGACGGCGCGTCGTCCGCGAGATCGAGCGTCACCTGATGCGCGGGCGACGGCGCCGCCGAAGCGATCGTGCCGCCGAAGCGCACGAACATCGGCCGATGCACGTGTCCGCAGATCACGCGCTCGACGTTCGGGTGCTGCGCGATCAGCGCTGCCATCGCCCCGGACGCCTGGGCGTCGAGCCGGATCGCGTCCATGTGGCCGATGCCGCAGTCGAACGGCGGGTGATGCAGCGCGACGATCACGGCACGTCCGCGCGCGGCATCGAGTTGAGTCGCGAGCCACGCGAGCCGCTTTTCGCACAGCGTGCCCGCGCTCGCATGCTCCATCGAATCGAGCGCGATCAGGCGCACTTCGCCGATATCGACGGCGTACTGCACGAACTCGCCGCCCGCTCGCAGTTCGGCGCGCTCGGGGAAAACTTCGCGCAGCGCCTCGCGGCCGTCGTGGTTGCCGATCAGCAGCCAGTACGGAACTTCGAGCGTGGCGAGCAGCGTCTTCAGATGCCGGTATTCGTCGGCGGTGCCGCGATCGACGAGATCGCCGGTCACGATGACCGCGTCCGGGCGCGGCACGAGCGCGTTCAGGCGCGCGATCGTGCGCGCGAGGCACGCGGCGGTATCGACGCGGCGGTAGGCGAGTGCGCCCGGTTGCTTGATGTGCAGGTCGCTGATCTGGGCGAGCAGCATGGCAGTCCTTTCAAAGTAAGCGTCGATTGCGGTGCGGGTTCATGCGAGCGCGATCGGCGCGTCGGGCGCGATCGACAGCCCGACCGGCGTCCCGCGCGCGAGTTCGACGCGGCCCGCCACGTCGACGACGAGTGCATCGGGCGCCGCGCCGCCGATCGTGAGGCGCGTGCGTTCGCCGAGAAACGTCGCTTGTTCGATCACGCCGGGCAGATGCGCGTCGGCGGGATCGGCGAGGGTCGCGTCCTCGGGACGGAAGTACAGCTCGCTCGCGCCCAGCGTGCTCGAAGACCCGGCTGCGATCGTGACCGTCGCAGCGGCTGCGATCGTCAACGCACGCGATGCGCGCTTGAGCGGGACGGCGAGCGTGCGCAGCGCGGCGCGCAGGGACGAACCGGCTGAACTGGCTGAACAGGCTGAACTGGCTGAACTGGCTGAACCGGCTGAACTGGCTGAACTGGCGAAAGCGGATCGGCGAGTCAAGGCGTGTCTCCAGGCGGGGTGAAATGTCGTTGTGCTGGACGCGGCGGCCGGCTTCGAGGCGATGCGGCGCGGTGAAGGCGTTACGGGAATTCGAGGCCGCCGCCGTCGCGCGGCGCATGCATGCCGTGGTCCGTATGAGCGGGCGGCGCGTTGGCGAGCGCCGCGATCGTGCCGCCTTCGCGTAACGTGTGCGGCAGTGTGAGCCCGAGCGACGTGCCCGCGCAATCGCCGCCGATGCGCGCCATCAGCCGCTGCCATGCGGACCGTCCGATTTCGCGGTTCGGCGCGCGGATGCTCGCGAGCGGCGGCGCGAGCAGCTCGCCCACGGCGAGCCCGTCGAAACCGAGAATCGACATGTCTTGCGGCACGCGCATGCGCGCGCGGCGCAGGCCGCGCATCACCACCATCGCGAGCAGGTCGTTGCTGCAGAAGAGGGCCGTCGGACGCTGCGGGCCGTTCGTCAGATGCGCGAGCACCGAGGGCGCGAGTTCGTCGGCGTTGAAATCGACTTCGAGCGCAGGCGAGGGGACGAGGCCGGCCTGGCGCATCGCGCACGAGTACCCCGCGTGGCGCTGGCGCGCGCGGTCGGAGGCCGAGAGGCCGCCCGCGAGCATCAGAATGCGGCGATGACCGTGCGCGATCAGCATGCGAACGCCGTCGCGGGCGGCCTGGTGGTTGTCGACCGAGACGGACGGACGGCGTTTCGTGTCGTTATGCATCAGCACGTAGAGCGGGCCGTTCGCGTCGAGTTCGTCGAGCAGGGGATGCGTGTCGGCGTCGGTGACGGTCAGGATCAGCCCTTCGACGCGTTGCGCGCGCAACGTTTCGATCGCGTGGCGCTCGCGCTGCTCGTCGTACTGCGTGGTCATCAGCATGAGCCGGAAGCCCTGCGCGGCGGCGAGGTCGTCGATGCCCTGCAGGCATTCCGTGAACACGGGATTCGCGAGCGTCGGCAGCACGACGCCGATGAGCCGCGTGCGCTCGCCGCGCAACTGGCGGCCGAGCGGGCTCGGGCGGAACTGGAGTGCGTCGATGGCCTCGCGCACCTTGGCGAGCGTGACCGGGTTGACGGTGTGAGGCGCGTTGATCGCTCGCGACACGGTGGCAATCGAGAATCCGGCGTGCGCAGCGACATCCTTGATCGTTGGCGTCATGCGTGCGTCCCCGGGCGATGTAAACGTTTTCGATGGAGGCGATTATGGAAATCGCGTGTGACGGGGCGATGACGGGGTGTGCTTGGGGAGGGGGCGGGGCAATGGTAGAATCGCGTCCGCCCTTGCCGGGGTGATGAAATTGGTAAACATAGCGGACTTGAAGAACGATTGAGTGCCCGTCCGGAAACGGTCGGTGCAGAACCCCTCAAATTCGGCGAACCCCCTGGGCCTGATGGCGCGAAAGCGCAGGGCGCCGAGGCAACGCCGAGCCAAGCTGGTTGCCGCGCATGCGGCAGCGCGGAAGGTGTAGAGACTAGACGGGGGGCGCCTAAGGCGGTGCGCGGCGTGCAAGATACGCGGCGCGCGGCGACGGCGAAGGCATAGTCCAGCGCACGAACGCACGCGAAACGACGCGCGCGGCGTCGAAAGACGTAGTGTGACGAAAATCCGCCGCCTCACGGCTTGCCGGTTCGAGTCCGGTCCCCGGCACCAGATACCTTTCAACCGATTTCAACGGTTCACAACAAAACCCCGCCAGATAACGCTGAGCGGGGTTTTTGTTTGCTTTGGCCTCCAATGGTTCACCACCGGTAACAACCCCCATCGGGGGGTTTTTTTTCGGGGGTTCTGGCGTGTCGGGCGCACAGCGAGCGGAAAACAACCCCCTCCGCGCAGTCGCGCGAAGTCCAGGGAGCAAATTTGGCACTGTCAGACGTCTCGATCCGTAACACGAAACCGGGTGAAAAGCAGCAGAAGCTGTATGACGGTGGCGGCCTGTTGCTGCTTGTCATGCCCTCCCTGCGCGGCGGTGTCCCACATCGCCTCGCCCTGCGCCTGCATTTCGACCTTGCCTTTCGCGGCAAACAGGCGGATGCCAGGCCCCGCCACGAACGAGAGGGCACCGCGCACCGACGCGAGCCACGAGCGGCCCGCCGCAATGCTCACGTCGCGGCTCGCTGTCACTGCGTGATTGTTTTCGCGGGGACGATCCTGGGCGTGCAGGGAAGCGATGGCGCGTCCCGGTAATCAAAACGGCCTTCCCATTTCCGCGTGCCGTCCCTGTCGGCATGGGGCGCGCCTGGGACATTGGTTTGCAGCGCCTGGGGATCGGGATTGCGCAGCACGCGCAGCACGTTGTTGACGACCAGGTAAGGCTCAGACCATGCCTCTTCGGGCGCGCCAAGCCAGGGGAAATCGCCCGCACGGATGAGCAGGCATTTGCCGATCCGCTCGATGTTGATGTCCGGGCGCGCGAGTTCGGTACGCACCGTCGCTTCGCCGCCCAGGCGGTCCACGAACAGGTCGCCGATCAGCGTGTACCAGTTCACGCCCTTGATGAAGCCGTAACTGTCGATTTTCGCGCCGGGATGCAGATCATCATAGAATTTCGTCCCGCGTTCCACGGATTCACCTTCGTAAGAACTGACGAGATATTCACTCCCTTGCACAAACCAGTAACTGTCAATTTCAAGTCCCCTGAACCGCTGCGCCATGACCCCTTCCTGCGACAGGTAAGGGTGCATGTTGTACGGCAGGATGGGCGACAGGCCGCCATAGCCACCACATACCGGAAGCTGCCCGCAGACGAATCGCAGGAATGCTTCGTACTGCTGTACGCCTTCTGGTGTATTGACGAAATCCATCGGCATCCAGAATTTCAGAGACGACATCCCTCCGTCCGTGCCTTTTTTGACTACAAAGCTACTGCCAGGCAGCCGGTAGTCCTCTGCCAGTGCCTGACTCGTCAGCGCGCCAATCTGATAGGCAGGCGCGGCATCCGGGTCGGCCTCACTGGAACGCACCGCCTCCACGGCTTCGTAGGGCGGCGTCTCGACAATGACACGACGGATCGCCTCGACCCCCGGACGCATCCTGCGGCCAAAATTGCCCGTTCCCTCGGGTCCCCTGCCACCCTTGAGGTATTCGCCAAAGAGTTCCGCGAAACGGTCAAAGCAGGCCAGGATACCCTTGCGTACTTCCAGTGTCGAACCACTCCGGAAAAACACCGTACCGATCACACCCGGCTGCAACTGGACCGGCTGTGAGGCAGCGGTAAATATCGGCAACGTTTCACCCTGATCCGTCGTAATACCACTCATGGTGCGCCCGTCCGGCAGCTTGAGCTGATAGGGATGCCGGACCATCGGCAGCCCGCTCTTCGCGTTGGTCAGGATGTATTGGGCCTGGTAATCGGGCTTGAACGATGCCAGGGGGCGCAACGTCGAGTCAGGTCCTGTCTTGCTCCACTTCGCGCATTTCTCCAGAATCTGCCCGGTGGTGCCGTTCACGATGCCGCTTGCATTGATCCGGATATACGAGCCACCCGCGCCGAGCCACACCTCATCCTTGGCGGTGATGATGATCTTGCCGTCCGTACTGCTGATCGTGAGGTCCTTCAGGGCCGCCAGCGCCATCGCGTCGCCCTGCGCCTGGATCTCGACCTTGCCCTTCGCGGCAAACAGGCGGATGCCAAGCCCTGCCACGAACGAGATCACGCCCCGCACCGACGCGAGCCACGAACGGCCCGAGGCAATGCTCACGTCGCGACCCGCTGTAATCACGTGATCGCTCTGGTTCGCCAGGTGCATGCTGTCGGTGGCGGTCAACGCGATGCCCGCCGCGCTCGCCAGCACGAGGTCAGGCCGCGTCATCTCCGGAGACGGGTTCGAGGTGCTTTTCGCGCCACCCTTGACCGCCTCGTTCTGTGCCTTGATGCCCGCCGTCGCGTCGCCCTGGGTCACCTGCGCATCCTGCGCCTTGTGCCGCTGCGCGAACTGCGCCATGTCCTCGTGCAGCGCCCGCGCCTGCGTGAGGCGCTGCACGTCTCGCCCATGTCCTTCACGGGTTGCGTAGCCCCTGAACGCGTCCCGGTCGTCACCAGCAGGCCCCAGTTGGCGCGCGCCACGCCATGCGCCCCGGTCGCCAGCTCGAACCCATCGCCCCGGCCAGCGGCTGCGAATAGTCGCCCCAGGCGTAGTGTTCGATGTTGTCGTTGGCGCGCTCGCGGTAGTCCGGGTCCTTCGCGGCGAGGTTCGCACGCGACTGCGTATAGTCGTAGTCGGTGACGCTCACCTTGCCCGTGGTCAGGGCGCGCGCGATCTCGAACTGGTGGACGTGTTCCTCGTCGATGCGCTGGCCGTCCCGGTCCTGGTAGCGCAGCGTTGCATACGCGGGGCCGTGCTTTTTGTAGGCGACGGTCGAGTCGCACAGCACCAGTGTCGGGCCATCGTGGAAGAACGTGATGCCCCATTCCTGCCACAGCCGGTCCAGATAGCCCCAGTCGCTCTCCCAGAACATGCGCTGGTAGTCGCGCTTCGGATACTGCCGCCCGAAGCCGGGACCGGCGAGGCGCAGGTCGTAGTGAAACGGATACTTCTTCAGGATCGTCTCGGAAATCTCCACAACGCTATTGTCCTGGAATATCCGCGAATATCCGGGAGTCCTGGTTGAGGCTCGCGAGCCAGAGCCACGGGCGGATCCGCAGCCGGTAGAACGCGCGCCGCGTGTCCGCAGCCACGCACTGCGCCGACACGATCAGGCCGGTGATCTCGCGCACGTCCGCGCCGAGGTTGACCGACGGCACCACCCCGGTTTTTCCGGTCCCGTCGTGCCGCTGCCCTCGGTGGCGATCTTCACCGTCACCTGCTTGCCGACCAGTTGGTCCACCTCGACCTTTGCCTTGGCTTCACGCACGGTCAGGCCGATGTCGTCCTTCGTCGCGACCTCGACGGTGTAGTCGTACAGTCGGCCCAGCTTCTCGGTGCCCGTCAGGCGCGATACCGTGAAGAGGCATTCGTCCCGCCACTTCGGCAGGCCTGCGCTGGCGATCTCCAGCGTGCGGCGTTGGTCAAGCCAGGACATGCAATGCTCCGTGGTGGATCAGGAAAGGAAATCAGCAAACTTCGCGCATATCCGTACGCGGGGGCCACTGGGCGATCAGGCCGTGCTGTTTCGAATGCGGCACGGCGGCCGTGAGCCAGACGGCTTGCCACGTTGCGCGCGCAACCGTTGACCGCCCAGTTCTACGCCCCACGAGGGACGGATGCAATTTTAGAGATGGTCATTCAGGGGGATTGACACCGACGGCTGACGGTCAATTCAGTGACCGTGCGGCGCAAAATGCTA
>Ga0265338_10000691_pt1 | contig 57964 bp, 44 predicted proteins | sample 42126metaG_FD_193579 | JGI IMG/M metagenome (GOLD analysis project Ga0265338, IMG submission 193579) | Rhizosphere microbial communities from Carex aquatilis grown in University of Washington, Seatle, WA, United States - 4-21-26 metaG | ecosystem: Host-associated > Plants > Roots > Rhizosphere... | reverse complement strand
GAGCATACGATAGGATTCTAAAAGTTGCACGCACGATTGCTGACCTGGGCGGGAGCGACGAGATCCGGCCGGAGCATTTGGGGGAGGCGATTCAGTACCGGAGCTTGGACAGGAATTTGTGGATGAACTGAAAAAAAAGACACTTGTGCGAAGCACCATTTAAAATGCTTATATGTTGAAGCTGATTTGAGCGTTCGATTGAAGCTACTAAGATTATTAGATTGATAATTGCCCGTTTTCATTTTGAGAATTTGTTAAGAAGGTAAGTGGATAATTGGTACGAATGCGAGAAAATTTGCGCTATCCGGCCATTTTTCGAGACAGTTGAATCCTCAAGTGAATGGGTACAAGAATTGCACACTCTATCTTTGGTATGCTTTCACTTAAGTCATTCTTGGGGACCTTGATGGGCTCAGATAATCTCCCTTTAAATTGTAATTCTGTTTTGATTGGTAGAAAAGGAATTGTGCCGGGAGGCACTACCATTCGGTACGGTTCGGGTTGCTTCACAGAAATAGAGGATGGAATCTCTAGCCTCTAGAGTTTCTTTCTCGGACGGATGAGGCCATTGTGTTTTTACATAGATTGAAGGCGTTCGCTTGGAATGTATTCTTCCAGACTCACCGTGAAAAGTTTGGTTACAATGAAGAAATTCATGTTGGTGAAGTGAACCGTCTTTGCAAAAGGTTAATTAAAATGAAGAATATTTTTCTACTCTCATTGGCACTTACGCTTAGTTCATACAGTCAGACATCTATGGTCAGAGGGAATGTATCATCAACAACAGGACCCGTAAAGTATGCATTGGTTACTTTCGTGGTTAGTAGCGATACCACAAGAAAATTCTCTGTCCTCACGGACACTTCCGGTAATTACCAGCTTGATGTCATCACATCGGTGAAACTTCAGAATAGTCTGCCGGCCAAGTTTGAGCTTCAACAGAATTATCCCAACCCTTTCTCATCATTGACAACGATTTCTTATGAACTTAAAGAACAAACAAATACATCCGTCAAGATATACAACATTCTTGGACAACTTGTGAAAGAGTTTCGCATGGGGAGACAAAGCATGGGAGACCACGGAGTTGTTTGGGATGGCACGGATAATCTCGGAAAGAGAGTAATGCCTGGAGTTTACTTTTGCCAATTGATGACGGGGAATAAGAGCGAAGTTAAGAAAATGTTGTTCGGATTTGGAGTGGATGGAACAGCCCCTCTATTTCACCCCACGGCGAATCCTACTGGTAAACCACTAAAAACTATGAATGCATTACACACTGAAAGTGAGAATTACGTAGCCAAAGTAGAAGAGACCGACAGCACACAGCCTCGGATATTTGCCAAGGATTTTGTTAACCTAACTCTTTCCGGTGATACGGCACTGAATTTTCGCGTGGATCCATCATCAGGCGACCATCATACGCTTTGGGTTGTGGGCTATGATTCGAGTCCTCAGGCACTTGCGCTCCAATCTTCTGATGGAGGCCAATCATGGCAAAAGGTAATTGTTACGCAAACCCCACCGGAAATGTTTTGGGACGTTGAATTTGCAGATTCAAGCCATGGGTGGATCGTAGGTGATTATAGACATATTTGGCACACAAGTGACGGAGGGATATCATGGCAGCTCCAATTCGAGTCAGATCCTCTTACGGATACGCTCGGCGATGCATGTATAGAAATTGCAGCTATCGATTCGATAGATGCGCTCGCCGCGACTTCATCGGGCGCGATACTCCGAACAACAGACGGTGGAAAATCGTGGCAGGAACAACGTTCTAGCGGAGCTTGGACAAACGGGTTCGCATATGTTGATAGTGTGGTCACGTATGCAATTGATGGGCTCGGCACGATTCTGAAAACTGAGACTGATGGTGACGATTGGTATCCCATTTTATCCGATTCCTCACTTCGCATCAACGACGTACAATTTTTCAACCGAGATACGGGCTGGATAGGGGGAGACAAAAGGGAACCTAACGGGCCATATGCTGCATTCGTCGCTTCCACACGTGATGGCGGTGAAACGTGGAATTTCAAGTATATCACAGATTATACTCAAGTAAATACAATTTGGTTTTTTGATTTGGACACAGGCATTGCAGAGGAGGGAGTTATTCATAGAACTACGGACGGTGGAAATACCTGGTCTCACCAATATGAGGATCCTACCAGACCTCCTAGTGGATTCTTTCGCCTTAAGTTCGCCGATTCGTTTACGGGATGGGGTGTCGGCAATTTCGGAACAATAAAGAAAACCGTTGATGGTGGTATTTCGTGGAACTATCAGTTGTCTGGTTACCCGGCAACATTTTTAGGGCTAAGTATCATTAAGCAACTGCCAACTCCCATGGAATTTATCGGGAAAGGAGGTGATGGCCAAATAAGGGTACACAAATAATGTTTGGTGATGACGAACACCACTCCGCGGAAGGGGCAAACAACAAATCGTTAAAGAATTGTGCAAGAAAGGGTACCGCTCTGCGGAATTACCCTTTTTATGTTTTTTAGATGAAAGCACGACAAACGAAACTAATTTATTAACTTCGAAAGAAGGGGAACACAATGAAAAAGAGATTTCTTTTTTGGACTGTGGCAGCTCTATTGCTGCTATTTAGCACATCGCTGTGCCAAGTTCTTCCTGATTCCGTTCAGTTAAGAGCTTGGAGAAACTTCAAGGAAACTAATTCAGGGAACTGGAGCATTCGCTGGAATAGAAAGACCGGCACGCCGGCTTCAATTTGCTTTGGAAAAACCAAGCCATACTCTGGAAATCCGGAGTATGCAGCACGAACTTTCCTGAAAGAAAACGTCGCCTTGACCAAAATTAATTCTGATACTTCAAATCTAAGACTGAGCCGTATAATGTCGCATCACAATATTAGCGATGTGACATTCCAAGAAACCTACAATGGGATACAGACGATGAACTAGGACTGATTATGCAGCTGGAATTTCAAGGGCATTACGATCAAGCGATCCCGCGATATGAACAGGTCTTCAGCCGTGAACAGAATACGATCATTGGGCGGTATGCATTAAGAAAGTTGAAGGAGTGTTTCACCAATCTTAATGAGAAGAATCAGTTTGATGCTTACCTGAATGCGTCGGTCAGGCCTACCGCAACGGCGAAGAATGAACTGTATGCCTTGTTGGTACAATTTGACAATGAGACATTATTTGATAACAAGAATTACGGTGCGATAATACAAAACCTCACCGGTCTTATAAATGATTTTCAATCAAACGAAGGCGTGTATAAACAAACGTTGTTTGACCTCGGCTTTCTCTATCTGAATTCTCTGAATGACAGTATGAAGGCAGGGAAATATTTTTCTCAATTGGGGGAGGCCTATCCAAATGATCTTTTGGTTCAGGATGCAAAATACCTGCTCGGAGAATATAAGGGAGTGTCAGGAGGGTCAACACCGGGCGTTCCGGATGCGAATTCGGTGCCTTTAACAAAAGAGTATACTCTTTTAAGCAACTATCCGAACCCGTTCAACCCGACGACCACAATTACCTATCGCGTTGCTAGGCCGGGGAAAGTCAGTTTGAGGATATTTGATGTGCTTGGAAGGGAAGTTGCAACGCTTGTGAATGCTGAACAAGCTCAAGGCATCTACAATCAGCGGTTTGATGCGTCGCATCTTTCGAGTGGCATTTATTTTTATCAGTTGATTGAACCAAGTGTGAACGAAACGCGGAAAATGTTGGTGACGAAGTAGCATTTGCATTGAATTGGTTGATGGAGAATCGATGATAGAGGGCAGGGACGGCCTCGCTAACCGTCCCTGTTTATTTGGTGAATATACAACTATTTTTTTCCTACAAAACATCTATTCTAAAATGTCAAGGATTTTGTTTAATATCCTTCATATTGGTTTTCTTCTAAATGGTCTACTCTCCTCACAGTGAGAAGATCAATTCCCAGTTGATGGCTACCCTTTTCTGGCTTGAGCGCAAAGCCATTTCTGAAGCCGACGAGAAAAGTAAACAGGTTGCGGTTGCCCATGTCATTGTTCAGCCCTTCCGTCGCCTGAAAGACACTTCTTGAAGAAAGGTTCCAACCTTAATTTGAGTTTTCCTGTCGGCAAACTTTCATCACGTTCCCACCGCCCTAGTGTTCCCGAATCGACTTTCAGTTTGAGGGCTAGTTCCTGTTGGCTCAATCCTCGGACTTGCCGGTATGCGACGATCTTCTGTCCGGTCGTTTGTCCTAGGGTGAGCGGAGGCATGTAGCCGAGGAACTCTACGATCTGGGGCATGAACCGGATTTCTGGGTTTGTGCGGTTCTTTTCCCAATTATAGATTGTGTCGGTTGATGCATGCAACGCATGGGCGAGTTGCGTTGCCCCCCATCCGAGTTGAATTCTTCTCTTTCTTATGTGGTCACCTACCGTCCTCGGTGAATCTGGAAACTGCGTTTTCTGCGGTTTTTGTGCCAATAATTGAATATGGCAAAAGGGCAACGCAACCCTGTCCCTGCGGCAACTACGGCAACCCGCACCACGAATGCACGTGCACGCCGATGCAGATTCAAAAATACATGGCCAAGATATCCGGCCCGCTGCTGGACAGGATCGATATCCATATCGAAGTGCCGGCTGTGAAAGTGACAGAGCTGAGTCAGAAGCGACCCGGTGAACCGTCGGATGCGATTCGCAGTCGTGTCATCTGCGCGCGTGAGCGGCAGGCGAAACGCTTCGAAAAAAGAACAGGACTTTTTTCAAACGCCGATATGCAGTCGAAAGAGATACATCAATTCTGCACTTTAGATTCGGATGGAGAATTACTCTTGAAAATGGCGATGACAAAGCTCGGTCTTTCTGCAAGAGCATACGATAGGATTCTAAAAGTTGCACGCACGATTGCTGACCTGGGCGGGAGCGACGAGATCCGGCCGGAGCATTTGGGGGAGGCGATTCAGTACCGGAGCTTGGACAGGAATTTGTGGATGAATTAAGCTTGATTGTTTCCATGTCACTTCGCCCTCGCCATCTTGTTCCCAAGAGGGCGCTTGGGACAAAAAAAGAATTTCCGTATATTCTTGTATCATCGCAAGTATCACAGCGCATTTCGTGAGAATAAGATTCTTGGATATAGCCTTCACCTCAATGTTTTATGTTCGGATTGTAAAAGAAAGTAATATTTTTTTTCTATACTCAATAATGATTTTTATATGATACTTCTTCAAAATGATCCGTTCATCTGCACGAAAGGAGCAACACAATTATGAGCAATGAAAAAATGTGTCCTGTCCATACTGCCGGCGGCACAACGAACCGGGACTGGTGGCCGCACCAGTTGAATCTTGACATCCTGCACCAGCAATCCTCAAAGTCCAATCCGATGGGCGGGGGTTTCAACTATGCGAAAGAGTTCAAGAGTCTCGACCTGAAGGCTGTGAAGAATGACCTCCGTAAACTGATGACGATATCCCAGGACTGGTGGCCAGCAGACTTTGGTCATTACGGACCTTTATTCATCCGCATGGCGTGGCACAGTGCAGGAACGTATCGCACTGGAGACGGTCGAGGCGGTGCAGGCAACGGCAGTCAACGTTTTGCGCCCCTCAATAGCTGGCCTGATAATGTGAACCTCGACAAGGCGCGCCGACTGCTTTGGCCGATTAAGCAAAAATACGGACGAAAAATTTCCTGGGCTGACCTGATGATCCTTGCCGGCAATGTTGCTCTGGAATCGATGGGTTTCAAGACCTTCGGTTTTGGCGGAGGGCGTGTAGATATCTGGGAACCGGAAAAGGACGTGTACTGGGGTCCCGAGCACAAGTGGTTGGAAGACAAACGCTACACTGGTGATCGAGATCTTGAAAATCCGCTCGCCGCGGTGCAGATGGGACTGATTTATGTGAACCCGGAAGGTCCGAACGGAAACCCGGACCCGATCGCTGCGGCGCGGGATATCCGTGAGACCTTCGCTCGAATGGCGATGAACGATGAGGAGACGGTGGCGCTCATTTCTGGCGGCCATACCTTTGGAAAGACCCATGGGGCCGGTGATGTGAAACTTGTCGGAGCCGAGCCCGAAGCGGCCAGCATCGAAGAACAGGGCCTCGGTTGGAAGAGCAGCTTTGGCAAAGGCAAAGCCGGCGACGCAATTTCCAGTGGGCTCGAGGTCACCTGGACGACCACGCCGACGAAGTGGAGCGACAATTTCTTCAAAAACCTGTTCGGCTACGAATGGGAACTAACGAAGAGCCCGGCTGGCGCGAACCAGTGGAAACCGAAGGATGGCGAGGGGGCTGATGCGATGCCGGATGCTCATGACCCGTCAAAGCATCACGCACCATCCATGTTAACTACGGACCTCTCCTTGCGGTTCGACCCTGCGTACGAAAAGATTTCACGGCGCTTCATGGATCATCCGGATCAATTTGCGGATGCGTTCGCACGAGCGTGGTTCAAGCTGACGCACCGCGACATGGGTCCGCGAGCGCGCTATCTCGGCCCGGAAGTCCCGAAAGAAGAGCTCATCTGGCAAGATCCAATCCCTGCCGTCAATCACAAATTAATCGAGGCAAAGGATATCGCCGCCCTTAAGAAGAAAATCCTGGCTTCCGGCCTTTCAGTATCGGAGTTGGTGTCAACTGCCTGGGCGTCGGCGTCTACATTCCGCGGTTCGGACAAGCGAGGCGGCGCCAACGGCGCACGTATATGTCTGGCTCCACAGAAGGATTGGGAAGTCAACCAACCAGCTCAACTGGCAAAGGTGCTCAAGACCCTGGAAGGAATCCAGAGCGCGTTCAACAAAAGGCAGTCCGGCAGAAAGAGAATATCGTTGGCTGACCTGATCGTTCTGGCAGGCTGCGCCGGTGTCGAGAAGGCTGCTAAGAATGCGGGACACAAATTGACGGTTCCCTTCAGACCGGGACGCATGGACGCATCACAAGAACAAACCGATGTAGCCTCTTTCGCCGTGTTCGAGCCGATCGCAGATGGCTTTCGCAATTACCAAAAGACTCGCTCTGCCGTTTCAAGCGAGGCATTACTCGTTGACAAGGCGCAATTGCTTACACTGACTGCTCCCGAAATGACGGTTCTCCTTGGCGGTACGCGGGTGTTGAATACAAACTTTGGAAAATCTCAGCAGGGCGTCTTCACCAAACGGCCTGAGTCACTCACCAATGACTTCTTTGTGAATCTGCTCGACATGGGCACGGAGTGGAAGGGGGTCTCGAAAGATGCTGACATATTCGAAGGTCGCGATCGCAAGACGGGCGCGCTCAAATGGACTGGCACCCGTGTCGACCTGATCTTCGGATCGAACTCCCAACTCAGAGCCCTGGCGGAGGTTTATGCATGCAAGGATTCGCAGGAGAAGTTCCTTCAGGACTTTGCAGCAGCGTGGAACAAAGTCATGATGCTTGACCGTTTCGACCTCTCCTGATCGTAGCATCATTGAATTGAGGGCGGGAAGTTATTGATCGGTCAAGAAAATGCTGTTGATGAAATAGGTTTTGTGTTGGTCTAGGTGATCTAAAATCAAAAATAGGAAGCAGGGACGGTCTGAACCACCGGCCCTTTTTTTTTAGATATTGGATGCAATTGACTCTTCCCAAGTATCCACTTGAATATTTCGAGCATCTCCATCATAATTCTTTTCTTTGGCGTCATTTTCTATAGAGGATCAATTGACGGGGACGTTTCAAGATGGTCGTAGGTATTCTTTCTTATTAGGGGGAAAAATTGTATCATCTTTTATGCTCCTGAGAATTACAGCATTGTTGTTTATTGTCTCCGCGTGTGCGGCGCAGACGGAGCCCTACGTTGTGCGTCAGTGGAACATCGAAGACGGATTGCCGCAAAGCACGGTTCGTTGCATCACGCAGACGCCGGACGGATACTTATGGGTTGGCACATGGCAGGGTCTTGCCCGGTTTGACGGTTTGCGGATGACTGTGTTTACTTCTGCCAACACTCCTGCTTTGTACACTTCCAACATTATGTCGCTCTATTCAAACCGCCGCGGACAATTGTGGATAGGCACCGATGCAGGAGGACTTGTCCGGTACGTTGACGGCGCTTTTCAACGATTCGACAGCACGGATGGCATTTCCGCGTCACGCATACTTTCGATCGCCGAAGACGGTGCCGGTCGTATGTGGTTCGCAACGGAAATCGGAATTTTTTCATATGCCGGGAAGAAATTTCTCCATTTCACGGAGGCGAACGGACTTCCGCGAACGTATGCTAATCAGGTTCTGCCTTTTCCCGACGGAGAGATGTACCTTGGCTTTGTCGGTTATGGAGCGAGGGTGCGTCCCATCGCGGATTCGCTCGCTGTTGAAGAGACGTTTCCTGTCGGCGGATATACGCTCAGTATCGACAATGCCGGCGCTATCTGGTTTGGAGATCATAAAAGAGGATTTGTTCGGCGAGAAAACGGACGAGACCTCGCTGTTAGAACGGCCCCCGGAGAGGCTCTGAAAGAGACGTTCATTCTTCGGAGCGGCGAGAAGTGGGTTCTCACGCCCAGCGGTATCCGAATCATTTCCGATTCCGCACAGAGCATGATCAGAGAGATTGGCGGAATTGTTTTCTCTGAAATCACAACAGTCTTTGAGGATCGTGAAGGTATCCTCTGGCTGGGGAAAGAGGGGGGAGGCCTCATCCGGCTGAAGAAAAAAATGGCGGAAACGCTTTCGGAAGGAAATGGCTTTCCCGCCGACAATATCTTGTGCGGTTTGGAAGACCGGGCCGGAAAAGTCTGGATCGGAACGTGGGAATCAGGGTTGCTCTGCTCGAGTTCTTCATTTCGGAGTTTTTCGCGCCTGCCTCTCCCCAATGGGGTATCAAGTATCTACACACTCTGCGAATCCCGCAACAGAGGAATATGGGCCGGCTCGTGGGGTTCGGGGCTGTACGAAATCCGTGACGGGCACATTCATCAATTCTTAAGAGGCATCGTAAACGTCTCAACGTCTATTGTTTCGGTCGCAGAGGATGCCCGCGGCGGATTGTGGGTCGGCACATCAAGCGACGGTATTGAATATTTTAATGGAACAGAAGAAAAAGTGTGGAATTCCTCGACTGGCTGGCCGTTCGACCGGGTCAACGCGATCCTCTGCGGACGGAACGGCGATACATGGATTACCGTTTCTGCGGGGGGAGTTGTGAGAATATCCAACGGCGTCGCGACAGTATTTAAGAAGGGAAGCGGTTTGAACGATAATTCCGCCTCGCCGCTCTATGAAGATGCGGATGGTGTGATTTGGGTTGGGACAAATCGCGGACTGGCGAGATGGAAAGACGGGAAATTTAATTTCGTTTCTGAAGAGCAGGGATTGTTCGATGGCATTATCTCACAGATTATTGAGGATGATCTTGGTGACTTCTGGATCGGAGCTATCCATGGAATTTACCGCGTGAGCAAACAGGAATTGAACGATGCGGCGGATGGAAAAATACCTGTCGTCCAATGTTTTACCGTGAGCAAAGAAGATGGCATGCTGATCGAAGAAACAGCCGGCGGAGGAACTCCGCGTTGCTGGAAGACCAGCGACGGGAGACTCTGGTTTTCTACGTCTCGTGGAGTCGTTGTGATCGATCCGCGGACGGTCGCGTCGAATCCCTATCCTCCAAGCGTTATACTCGAAAAAGCCTGGATTGAGAACCGTCCGGCATCGCTGCAGAAGAGTCTCACGCTCCATCCGGGCCAAACGAAGATAGAATTGCAATTCACCGGCATCAATTTTGCCGCTCCACAAAAAATTCGTTTCAAGTATTTTTTGGAAGGATTCGAAAAGGAGTGGAACGATGCCGGAACAACGCGGCTGGCACGTTACACCAATCTGGATCCCGGCAGGTACACATTCCATGTTATCGCTGTAAACAGCGCCGGTGTGTGGAATGAGAAGGGGGCCTCGGTGGATATTGCTGTGCTCCCTCCATTCTATGCGACATGGTGGTTCCGTATGATTGTTATCGGCATTTTTTTCATAACGGGTCCGATGATCTACATTGTCCGCATTCGATATCTGAAACGGGAAAGAGAAAAACAGGTGCGGTTCTCACGGAAACTTATTGAGTCTCAGGAAGCTGAGCGGAAACGCATTGCGGCGGAACTCCACGACGGGCTCGGACAGAACCTTCTCATCATCAAGAACAAATTGCTCGTTGCGCTCACCACTGCCGCCGGGGAGGGGAAAGAACTGCGGACAGAGAACCAGGTCGAAGAAGCGTCGGAGATCGTTTCCAGTACGATCGAGGAAGTTCGTTCCATTTCGCACAATCTCCGTCCTCATCAATTGGATCAGCTGGGAATTACGAAGACACTGCGTGCAATCGTACGACAGGCCAATGAGTCCACGGCAATTGAATTTTTCCAGGAGATTCAAGATATTGACGGCATGCTTTCACCGGAAGAGGAGATCAATCTTTTTCGGATCGTTCAAGAATCATTCAACAACATCATCAAGCATTCCGGAGCATCGAAAGCCATGGCGAACGTCAGGAAAGAAACGGATTTCATCCTTGCGACAATCTCCGACAATGGGAAAGGAATCTCCTCCTCCGCGGGGTTTGGCATTTCAGGCATGGAGGAACGCGCCAAGATGTTTGGGTGGAGGTTTGATGTGCGGTCGGAAACTGCCGGTAAAGGAACCGTCATAGAATTGAAGATGCCGGTTGGGTTGAGGGATCATGGTAAATGGAAAATGGAAAATGGATGATGGAAATAGGGGAACATTCAGTAAACTTTTTAGAGAAGGGGGAAGAGATGGATGCTAGGACACAAGATTTGTTGGATAGGACTTTTGAGTTTGGAGTAAGAATTATAAAAATACTGCCTGCGCTTCCTTCCAATGAGAGCTTCAGAGTTGTTAAATATCAACTGGCAAAATCTTCGACCTCGATCGGAGCGAATTACGAAGAGGCGCAGGCAGCAGAATCAAAAGACGATTTCGTACACAAAGTTGGCATTTCACTCAAAGAGGTCCGTGAATCGCATTATTGGCTGAGAGTGCTGCGCGCTTTAACGACAGCACCGGATAAACAAAAGGTTATGGATACATTAATTGCCGAAGCGGCAGAATTTAAGAATATTTTTTCCTCCATTAGAATTTCAGCAATAAAGAATAAAAGAAGAAACTAAGAGTTGTGAGTCCTGAGGAATTTTTCAGATGTCTTGACCTGTAATTGTTCCAACATCCATCATCCATTTTCCATTTACCATCTCCCATGCCCAACCCCTCGCCAATAACCATCCTCCTCGCCGATGACCATCCGATGTTTCGCGACGGAGTGAGGCAAGCATTGACGAGCGATTCGTCGTTCGTTGTCGTTGCTGTTGTCTCGGACGGAGAACAGGCGCTGAAGTCGGTAAAGGACTATTCCCCGGATGTCGCTGTTCTCGATATGAATATGCCAAAAATGACAGGGTTGGGCGTTCTGAAGGAACTCAAGAATCTGAAATCGAAAACTGAAGTAGTCTTTCTGACAATGTTTGATGACGAAGATATTTTGAATGAGGCGATTGACCTTGGCGTGAAAGGTTACATCTTAAAGGAAAGTGCGTCTGTCGATATCGTCAATGCGGTGCACGCTGCGTTGGAAGGTCGATATTACATCAGTCCCGCACTGACTAATAAACTATTGAAACGAAAAGAAAAACAGAAGTCATTTGCAGCTTCCCATCCCCAATTGCAAGCGCTTACCCCGCAAGAACTTCGGATTCTAAAAATGATCGGCGATTCGAAAACGAGCAAAGAGATCGCTGAGATACTCTTTCTCAGTCAAAAAACGGTCGATAATTACCGGTTTAAGATTTCCGAAAAACTTCACCTTTCCGGCAGTTACAGCCTCTTAAAATTCGCCCTCGAGAACAAATCATTCTTGTAGTTTCAGCCGGCTTCTTTTCTCCGCGTTAATTCAGCGTAGCCATCCGCTTTGTTCCATTTTCCATACAAAGAGTACAAGTACTCCTCCAAATAGAGTGGTCCCTCCCATTTATTTTCGCTGCCGCCGCTGCGATATTGTATACCATGAAACTCATGATCGTCGATGACAGCGCTCTCATGCGAGCGATGATACGGAAGATTGTCGCGAACCCGTCGGACGAGGTCATCGAATGCGCAGACGGGGATGAGGTCCTGGCAGCGTTCAAGCAATCAAGTCCCGATTATGTGCTTATTGATCTGCAGATGTTGAACGTGGGCGGGATTGAGGCAACGCGGAGCCTTAAAAAAGAATATCCAGGCGCAAAAATAATCATCGTAAGCAATTTTCGGGAACAGGAATTCAGGGACGAGGCCAGGGATGCTGGAGCGATATCCTATTTCACAAAAGATGATCTGATCCAATTAAGGCAATTTATCAACAAATAGTTCACTCATTTTATCTCTCATAACTTAACGGAGCCCAATATGTCTCGTTTGTACTTTTGTGCATTAATACTCATCGCTGCGTCAACGACTATGATCGGACAGACGGCAGGAACGATTGATAGTACTTTCGGTGTCAACGGCATCGCCTCGGCATCCTTTTCAAACGGGCTTGCGTATGGCGGCGGAGTTCGTCAGCCGGATGGCAAACTGATCGTTACCGGATACACAGACGGCGCCTTTGCCGCTGCACGATTTACGGATAACGGCGCATTGGACAGCACATATGGCACGAACGGAAAATCGATCGTTGCAATAGGCGTGAACGACATTCCGTACGGATGCGCCCTCCAGCCGGACGGTAAACTGGTCGTTGTGGGGACATCGACCCTTGACTACAGTGATTATAATTTTGCGGCCGTCCGGTTGAACTCGGACGGCTCGCTGGACCACACGTTCGGAACCAACGGAAAGACCGTTATGTCGTACCCCGGCAACAATGAAGCGCACGCGGTGATCGTTCAATCGGATGGAAAAATTCTTATCGCGGGTTTCTCGGCCTATACTTCCAGCGACCAGACCACGATACCCCTGCTTGCCCGGTTGACGTCAAATGGAATTTTTGACAATACGTTCAACAACGGGAACGGTTGGTCCACTTATACCGGCAGCGCCGCCCTCGGCTACTACACATGGATTTATGCCATCGCACTGCAAAGCGACGGAAAAATCCTCATTGGCGGTACTTCCAACACTACCGGATTTGGCACAACGTTCGCGGTTTTTCGATTCAATTCCACGGGCACGATGGACAATACGTTTGACTGGTCGGCGACGCGTTATGCGGATGGACTTAATGCAGGAGGAATTGCGTATGCGCTTGCAGTGCAATTGGACGGGAAGATCATTGCGGCAGGAGTTACGCATGACGATTTCTACATATGCCGTTTCAACACGACGGGATCGCTCGATAATACATTCGGAAATTCTTCTCTTGGCGTGCACACGTCGTTAACATCGTCCAATACCGATCGCATTCTCTCGTGCGTGATCCAGGATGACGGAAAAATTCTCGTTGCTGGTGCCGCGAATTATAATTTCGGTCTGGCACGGTACAATTCCGATGGAAGTCTCGACAACACGTTCGGCTCCGGCGGGACCGTTGTCACAGAGCTCGGCGATTATGACGAAATTTATTCGGTCGTTACAAAACCGGATGACGGAAAAATTATTGCATTAGGACGGAGCGGCGACAACTTTGTCGCTGCGCAATATTATGGTTATCAGCAAACGGCGGTACAGCCGACAGTGCAGTCATCGTCGATCACATCGGTGCTGGCAACCCAAACGACAGCCACCGTTCGATGGACGAAAGGAAACGGCGCAAGCAGAATTCTTATCGCGCGCGTGGATAATGCGGTCTCGGCTTCCCCAGTCGATGGACATTCGTACACGGCGAACGCGACCTACGGCAGCGGAACAAACCTGGGCTCGTCCAACTACGTAGTCTATGACGGAACAGACTCCGTTGTTACCCTCCAAGGTTTGATCGTCGGAAAGACCTATTATTATGCCGCTTTTGAGTACAACGGAACGGGGAATTCCAAGACCTACTTGCAGACAAATCCGGCAACAGGAAGTTACACCGTCACTCCGCTGGCCGGATTCGATGGTTCGTCGTACGTTGTAAAGTTCGACGGAACAGATGACTGCATTGCCAATACATCGTTTACGCAGGGAACCGGTCCGTTCACGGTTGAAGCATGGGTATGGACGAGCACTTCAAACCTTCCGTCTGCTGGAATCTTTAACAGGGCGGGAAATACGAGCAGCCGCATCATATGGAAATTTAACCTGAATAATAACAACGTCCGGATTGATTTTTACAATACGAGTATCGTCAATAAGACTGTCATCAGCACGGCAATTGTGAAAGACAATCAATGGCATCACATTGCAGGAGGGTATGACGGGACGAATATCTTCCTCTATGTCGACGGCAACCTTCAGGGAACCACATCGTTCGCCGGCGGAACGCTAAATACATCAGCAGCTCCGCTGGTAATAGGGTACGATTCTTGCTGCTCCGGGCGTCCGTTCAATGGAATGATAGCGGAACTTCGCATTTGGAACGCAGCACGGACCCAGGCGGAAATCCGCGACAACATGCATCTTCGAATTCCGGCGAACAATCCTTCGCTGCTTGCATACTATCATTTCGCCGATGCGAGCGGCTCGACGACGTACGATTCTGTCAGCGCGACGTCGGCGTCGCTGATCAATTTCAATTACAACGCCAACAGCGGCTTCATCAAATCCAATCCTCCGTTCGGTCTGGCAGGGGGGTACGTCGCATCGAGCGGAACGGAGACATCGATCGGCGCTTCGGGATCTCAAGCGCATGCGACAATTTTATCGTCAGTGGACAGCATCAACACGATAGGACTGTATTCCTTCGGAACGCCGAGCAGCCTCGTCAGCGACGTTCCCGCGCTGGTTGCGGACGAGCGATCACAGTTGACGTGGGGCGTTCAGAAAAAAGGGGCGCTGACCGATACCACGCAAATCGTGTTTGATTATTCCGGCACACGTATCACTCCTCCATTCGCAAAGCTGCTGACACGCGCTTCTGCGGCCGCGGTATGGGCCGATGCGAGCAGTCTCTTTGTTCATGATCAAGTGAATCGGACATTCTCAAAGACCGGGTCGACGAGTTCGGCCGAATACAGCATTGGAACGAGTAACGAAGACCCCCTGCCTGTTGAAATAAAATCATTTACAGTTACCGCGACCCAGTCGTCAGCTCGATTGATTTGGAGCACAGCGACCGAAATCAACAACGCGAAGTTCGAAGTGGAGCGTTTGTCGATCGCGGGTAAGCAGGCATGGATGACGGTTGGGTCAGTCGCAGGAAGCGGGACTTCTAACACGCCCAAAGAATATTCATTCACTGATAACAACCTTTTCGCCGGAAAATATTCATACAGACTGAAACAGATCGATCGCAACGGGAAATTCTCTTATACGAATGAGGCGGAGGTAGTGATTGCCGGCGTACCGAAGGTATTTGCGCTGGAACAAAATTACCCCAACCCGTTCAACCCTACAACGAAAATTGGATTTACTCTCCAGGTTTCCGGAATAACGACGTTAAAGGTGTATGATGCTGTCGGCAAAGAAGTGGCGACGCTCGTGAATGAGAATCTTGAAGCCGGAGCGTATCATGAAGCTATTTTCGATGCATCGAGGCTGGCAAGCGGAGTGTATCTTGCGCGTCTGCAAAGCGGAGGGAGGCAATTGATGAGGAAGATGTTGATGCTGAAATAGTACCTATATCAGCGAACAGCACAAGCCGAAGGGCGGACTCTCTCGAGTCATCCTTCGGCTTGTCGTTTCGCTGCTGAATGATGAAATGTCTGCCGCGCTTTGCTTAATTTACGGGAACGGTTCGGTCCTTTGCCCATTCTCGCACGCTTTCGACTTGCTCGGACATGACGACAGAAAGCGGCCGCGTCGTTTTGAGTTGATCGAGGAGGATCGACATGGTAAGATTTCCCGATCCCCCGGACATCGAGTAAAATCCTGAGACAATCGCCTGTTCAATCTCTGCGCCTGAAAATCCTTCGCTCGCCGCTGCAAGCACGTCAAGGTTGAACCCTTCAGGCGAGAGCCCTCTTCTTTTCAAATGTATCGCGAAGATCTCTTTTCGCACATCGGCGTCTGGTAGGTCGACGAAAAAAATCTCGTCGAAGCGGCCTTTGCGCATGAGCTCCGGAGGCAACGCCTGGATATCGTTGGCCGTCGCAGCGATGAACACGGCAGATTTTCTTTCGGACATCCACGTAAGCAAAGTTCCTAATACCCGCCGCGAGACACCGCCGTCGCCTTCTCCTGTGGCGACTCCTTTTTCCAGCTCGTCCAGCCACAACACACAGGGAGCCATCATCTCTGCCATTTTCAACGATTCACGGGTTTTCCGCTCGGTCTCCCCATAATACTTATCATACAGCGCGCCGAAATCAAGTCGAAGCAGGGGAACGCCCCAGCTTCCCGCCACGGTCTTGGCCGCAAGGCTCTTGCCGCCTCCTTGCACGCCGAGGAGAAGAATACCCTTTGGCAGATCCTCGTTGGGAAGTTTTTGTTCACCGATGAAAACTCCCCGCCGCTGGTCGAGCCATTTCTTCAGAAGCTTGAATCCTCCTATGTCGGAAAATTGCTTGGTGTCATGCTCGAAATAGATTACTCCGCCCCGATTCAGCAGCTCGTACTTTGCTTTTTCGACGTCGGGAAGCGATTCAACGGTAATCGCTTGATTCCGGATCGCCTTCTTGGCGATCTGTTCAGCTTCCGGCGCGGAGAGCCCGTTCAAATTTTTTACGAGAAGTTTGACGGCCGTAGGGTCAATCTTGATCGAAGTTCTCGGATAGTCAACTGAAAGTCCTTTTATGACATCGTTCACAATCGTTGTCAACGCTGTTTCATCGGGAAGGCTCACTTCAAACCGAGCCGCGAGATGTTTTATCTCTTCAGGTATTTCTATTTGGTAGCTGAGAAGAACCAGATTTTGCCTGTCGGCTTGAGCTCCCTGACCGATATCTTTAAGGAGGCGGACATTGCGAGGGTCGCTGAGATACGGATGGAAGTCATACAACAAATATACACCCGGTGTTTTAACCGACCATATCCGACGAAGAACTTCAGTAGGTTCGACCACCCCTTCGGTTGATTCAGTTCCTCCGCTGACTAAACTCATCCCGTCGGTGTAACTCCACTTAAAGAACCGCATGCTTAAGCTGGACGAGATTTGTTTTAGCATCTCAGTGATGCGGAATTCTTCCCGTGATTCTATGACAATAATTGGTATACGTGATCGGACAAGAGCGGCGAGGTCGTTTAGTTCAGGCATAAGCGTAATTGAGAGTAAAGTAGCGGAGGTTGGACCATCCTAAGAATGGGCTGTTAATGAATGAGAGGCAAGGGCGAACTACCCCCGGGGACCGCAAACGCGCTTAGAAGTTAAAAATATGTTCTGGTAAACGCAAGGGGAGAGTTAAAGTTATATGAAGAAAACGTTACTCAATTTCAGCAGGTAAGCTGATGGAGGCAAATCGAGGGAATTGTGCTGCTCAATTGATATTTCGTCTATTATGAGACATGAGACCAGGATACAATAGGGACAGAGCTCCGGAGTATAATTCTCTTATCGTATCATTCTTGATTCTGAATACTGACCTCTTTACCTTCTTTATACACACCAAGAGTAGGCCTTCATTCTGATGATCTTCCGCATCTTATGCTTTTCTATATCTGCTGGGATATCCATCAGCAATTCGATTTTCGCGCAATCACAAGACCTTGAATTTGAGCGGATTTCGCTTCAACAGGGGCTGTCGCAGACTTCAGTGTTTTCGATAGTCCAGGACCGACAGGGATTCCTCTGGTTTGGGACACAGGATGGTTTGAATAAGTACGACGGGTACAAATTCACCGTTTATCATCGTGATATCCTGGATACGACATCGCTCTCGGATAATTATATTACCGTCCTCTATGTCGACCGTTCTGGAACGCTCTGGACCGGGACGAAAGGCGGGGGATTGAATAGGTTTGTGAGCCGGACCCAGCAGTTCGTACACTACAGGCATGATCCTGCCGATTCCACCAGCCTGAGCAGCGATGAGGTTGTTTGTATCTGCGAAGACAGAGCAGGAATTCTCTGGATTGGTACTCCCAACGGGTTGAATAAATTCGACCGAAGCGTCGGAGTATTCATTCATTACAGCAAAGATGGAACTGGCGATCATATTTTATCCAACAATTATGTTCAAACTCTTTATGAAGACGGTGCCGGGGTTTTATGGATTGGGATGATCGATGGATCTGCCGCGCTCGACGCAGAAGGAAAAATCAGTGCGCAAGTTCACTCCGGTGTGCGTGCTTCATTGTATGATTCCTTTGCTGAAGTCAATCACGGAGAGATTCTTGCCGCTACACCTCAGGATATTTTGCATTACGACCACGGTCGTTGGAAGTCTGCCGACGATCTGCTCGCGGTACGCGAAAAGATCCCTGCTCATATATTGCTTCGAAGTGTGAGCGGGCCTCTCTGGGCGGGCTCGAACGACGGGTTGTACCGGATCGATGCATCTCATCATGCAACGTCCCACTATATCCACGATGCATCGAATGCGCACAGCCTTAGTGGTAATGCAGTGCTCTCGCTCTTCGAAGATCGGGCCGGAATTCTCTGGGTTGGGACGTATGAAGGGATCAACAAATACGCTCCCCGAAGAAATCGGTTCCGGCATGTTTCATGGCTGGGAGATGAACCTCACAATATCGAGTGGAATAAAGTGAGGGCGTTTACTGAGGATTCGGCGGGAATGCTGTGGATCGCGACACAGCAAGGACTCGCACTCTATGATCCCTCGTCTGACGAACTCACGCGAATGTCAGAGAGGTATCCTATTCCGAAGAGCGGCGGCACCGACCTTATCTGGTCGCTGACCGCCGAGCGCAATACGTCTCTTCCGGTGATCTGGGTAGGCACGAACGGCAACGGCCTTATCAAACTCGAGGCGCGCCGTCATGACGGACTAATCAATCCGGCATACACCAATTATGTCCATCGCGACGACGATCCCCGTAGTCTTAGCGGCAACGTTATCTTTTCGCTGACCGAGTCGCATTCCGGCGAATTATGGATTGGTACGCTCCTTGAAGGGCTTGACAAGTTCGATACAAAGACCGGCGTTTTTACCCGATTTAAGAATGACCCGTCAAATCCAAAAAGTATCGGTCACAATGAAATTTGGTCCTTATGTGAAGATCATGAGGGTGTTCTTTGGATCGGCACAGCAGGGGGCGGATTGAACAGGTACGATGAAAGGAGTAAGTCGTTCGATCACTTCGTCAACGATCGGGGGGATCCGAACAGCCTCAGCGACAATAAAGTACTTTCGATCATTGAGGATCATATAAATCAATTATGGGTCGGCACGTACGCGGGATTGAATCGGTTCGACTCCGGCTCCCGAACCTTTACGCGCTACAACATGAAAGATGGTCTTCCGGATGACGTTATTTATGCCATTGAAGAAGACAAGAGCGGATTCCTGTGGCTCAGTACGAACAAAGGTCTCTCGAAATTCGATGCACGAACTGAGAAGTTTCGGAACTATGATGCCGGCGACGGCTTGCAGAGCGATGAGTTCAACCATGGCGCGGCCTTCAAAAGCCGGAACGGAGATCTTTACTTCGGCGGCATTAATGGGTTCAACGTGTTCCAGCCAGACAGTATTCGCGACAATCCGACGATTCCGCAGCTCGTTTTTACCGATATTAAAGTATTCGATAAATCTCTGTCTCCATCGCAGACAGAAGAAAGGATATCAAAGTACATTTCTGAAAGCGACGAAATTCATCTTTCGTACAAAGATAACGTCTTCTCTCTCTCGTTTGCAGCGCTCGAATATACCAATCCTGCAAAGAATAATTATGCCTATATCATGGAAGGATTCGACAAAGACTGGCGGTACGCAGGACCTCAACACGAAGCGACATACACAAATTTGGATCCCGGTGCGTACACTTTTCGCGTGAAGGCATCCAACAACGACGGGGTATGGAATGAGGCAGGCGCGTCGGTAAGAATATTTGTTGCTCCGCCGTTCTGGCAAACGTGGTGGTTCCGGATGCTCGGCATCATTTGTTTCCTTTCCGCGGGGCCGGTCATATATCTGCGCCGCGTCGCAAAATTGAAAAGAGAAAAGATGATTCAGCAGGAGTTTTCCCGACAGCTGATCGATTCGCAGGAGACGGAACGAAAGAGAATCGCCGGAGAACTCCACGACAGCATCGGACAGGATTTGCTTATAATCAAAAATAAATTGCTCTTAGGTCTCCAATCAGCGGGGAATTCCGGCGCTCAGGAATCTGAGGTTCGGCAGGCGATCGATTTTGTTTCGCGGTCGCTGAAAAATGTACGAGAGATTTCAAGAAATCTTCGTCCGGTCCAGCTCGACCAGCTCGGGTTGACCGCGGCGCTTGAATCTATCATCGAAACGGTCTCTGAGTCGACTCAGATTCAAGCAGAAATGCGGTTTGATAATGTGGACAATTTGCTTGACAAACAGTCGGAAATTAACTTCTTTCGGATTGTCCAGGAATGCTTAAATAATATTCTGAAACACTCGGGTGCGACGAAATTTGTTGTCGAGATCAGGAAATTAGAGAAGAACCTGGAGCTTTGCATCGCAGACAACGGCCGAGGAATACTGGCAGCGGCTCCCGAGAAGCGGGGATTTGGGCTGAGCAGCATGAGTGAGCGTGCCAGGATTCTTGGCGGGGAACTCCACGTTCAACCGTCTCCCGGGGGTGGAACACGGGTTTCGCTCACTATTCCATTACCGAAAGAAAATCATGACTGATTCAAAAAAGATCAGAGTGCTTATTGCGGACGATCATCCGGTTTTTCGGACGGGAATGAGACAGGTTATCGAAAAAGATGATCGGTGCTCAATAGCCGGCGAGGCCGAAGACGGTGAAGAGGCGCTTCAAAAAATAGTCAAACTAAGACCAGATGTTGCGGTTCTCGATATCCAAATGCCGAAAATGACGGGACTTGTCGTTGCCCAGCGAGCCGAGACGATGAATCTTGACACCCGGATCATTCTTTTGACGATGCTTGAGGATAAGAGGGTATTTCTCGAAGCGATGGAATCAGGTGTTGTTGGATATGTATTGAAGGATAGTGCCATCACGGAGATCCTCAGGGCCATTATCGCTGCCTCGGAGGATCGGCATTATATCAGTCCAACGTTATCGGGACTTTTGGTTTCCAAAAAGAAGAGCTCGGGCGATCAGATCCCGGCGTCTCTTTCAGCTTTGACTCCGACCGAGGTTCGCGTTCTCAGACTCATCGCCGACCTTCAATCCAACCAGGAAATTGCCGATATACTGTTTATCAGCCGCCGGACAGTGGAGAATCACCGCGTTAATATCGCAAAGAAATTGAACCTCACCGGTACGAACAGCCTCCTTAAATTCGCCATTCAACATAAAGCAGATCTTTAGCCGCCAAGGACAATAAGAGTTATTTGCTAACTGATGTTAGTCAAAGGTCCCCTCAATATGATTCTTATATCGCTCCTACGGAGCTTTAAATCAGCGCGATTTGTTTAAGCTACAAATATTCCGTCCCTCCGGAACTTAATATCTATGAACTGTGTAAGAGTTGCAGCACTGAACATAGCTCCGATAGGAGCAAAATGTTTGTAGTAATGCGCCGGAGCTATCGACGAAGCCCCGTTAGGGGCGACATATGAAAAGGTCCTGGCCTATTGCGTAACACCACTTACTAAGAAATCTTTGCGCTTTCGGCATCCTTGCGGTTTGCCTCCTTTTTTCCCCTATCTCTGTGCGTTTACGCACGCCCCTCGTGAGTATCCACTCAATCTAAAGTGCGCGATCCCGGATGTTCCTGCGGATCTCTTCTACGTATTTTAACGTGTAATCGACCCCGATCATTTTTCCGATGACAGAACCTGAATTGAAATTTCTCATTGTAGACGATAACAGTGGAATGAGGGAGACGTTGAAAAAGTTTGTCACTCTGCAGGGCGATGAAGTGATCGAGTGTGATGACGGCAAGGATGCATTGTCGCTTTACCAGCATCACCATCCCGATTGGGTATTGATGGACATCCGGATGAAAGGGATCGGAGGAATTGAAGCAACGAAGAACATTGTCACGTCCGATTTGAATGCAAAAGTCATCATTGTTACTGACTACGGGGACAGGTCATTTCAAAAAGCGGCAAAAGAAGCAGGGGCACACAGCTACGTATTAAAGGAAAATCTCAGCGAACTAGAGTCAATTATCAGGGAAAAAACATGAGAACAGTTCATCGATGGAGTCTTTGCGGAGTTCTTACATTTTGTCTTCCATACGGACTTGCGGCGCAAACAATAACCTCGTTCAGCCCGCTGTCGGCAACCGTCGGCAGTTCGGTAACGATCATCGGCACTGGGTTCAGTTCGACGGCTGCAAATAATATTGTCCGATTTGGTCAGGGAACAGCTGCGGTAACCACAGCCACTTCAACGTCGTTGTCGGTACATGTCCCGTCATCGGCAACTTATGGGCTGCTTGCGATTACGGTGATTGGAACGGGCAAAACTGCATATTCAGCTCTTCCGTTCGATCCGCAGTTCACTTCGGGCGACATCAACGATTCCCTGGCATCGCTGAGCGGAACAATTTCGCTCGGCGGCAGCCCAAAGTCGCCGACCATGATCGACATGAATGGGGACGGAAAGCTCGACCTTCTCATTTCGCGCCCCTCGGCGAGCACGATAGCGTATTTACAGAACTCAAGCTCCTCCGGCAATATTTCATTTGCATCAACTGCAGAAATCAGCACCCACGGTGGATCGACCAAGATTGTCACTGCAGACTTTGACGGAGACGGAAAACAGGAAATTATTACGGTCTCACAAACTTCTGTGACTATCTATAAAGATGCTGGAACGCCGGGAAGCCCGAACTTCCAGCAGTGGCAGACATTTTCAAACCCGGACATGACCGGCGGCTCCTGGCAGGTACAATCGGGAGAGATCAAGCTGGGGCAGAGCATCGGCATTATCGCCCTCCTCGGCGGTGCGGCACCTCCAAAGTCGTTTCCCGATAACAGCGTCGTGTGGGTTCCGAATTACATTACCAATATGAGGGCTCAGGACGTCGTCGTCGCCGATTTTAACGGGGACGGTCTCCCGGATTTCGCGGTGGCCTACGCCGGAGATCCCGCCGTCAACATAAACGGACGCGTGAGAGTCTACTTGAATCAAAGAGTACTCAGCTTGACGACGTTTAGTCTCGCGTATGATGCCGAGATCCATCAGCCCGTTTTCAACAATGAGCTGGACGTCTACAGCCTTGCCGCGGGGGACCTCAACGGCGACGGCAGGCCGGACCTTGTCGTGGGCGGCAATTTTGATGCATTCTCCTCATCGGGGATGGTGAGTGTTCTTATGAATGTGGATGGAAGTAATTTCTACCCCGTTAGAAATTGGTACCAAAATGCCCGCACGGAGCGTGTGGTGATCGGAGATTTTGACGGCGATTCCAAACTCGATATCGGTTATCAATCGATTGATGATAATTCGATTCGGATTCGCAGGAACGAATGCATCGGCGACACGATCCAGTTCTCCGATCCCATCCTCATTTCGCCGACAAACTCCGAAACATCGCTTCAAGTGGCAGACTATGACGGTGATGGAAAGCCCGACCTTATTTGGTCGCAGCAAGCAGGAGGAAATTCGATTCGCGTTGCTCAGAATACGAGCACAAGCGGCTCCATTTCGTTCGCGTCATCCGTTCCCTACGCCATTTCCGGATTTGATTTCCCCGGACCGATTGCCGTTGGCGACCTCGACGGGGACGGGAAGCCGGACATCGTTTCGATCAAACAATTGAGCGATCAGATGGCAGTCCTCAAAAATGCCGTCCCATCGTATTCCCTTGCGCATTCCTCCATCACCCTTTCATCTTCATCGATTCTGAAAAATGGAACATCGACCGTTACATTGCACATTAAAGATGTTAACGGGAATGCGTTGTCTACCTCCGGGCTTACCGTTGCGTTCTCATTGACAGGGAGCGGAACGAGTTCAGGGACGTTCGGATCGACAACCGACCATGGAGATGGAACGTATTCAGCGACATTTACAGGAACTGCCGTTGGAAGCGCAAAAAATATTACGGCAACGATAAACAGCTCCGCTATTTCATCTGCGCTCCCGTCGATAACGGTCTCTGCAGGTGCAGCGTCGGTTGCGCATTCGTCGGTGGTGATTTCGCGCAATCAAGTGGCAGCAGGCGCAACGGCCACCGTCTATTTGCAGGCGAGAGACGTCAACGGAGATTCATTGACGAGCGGCGGGCTTACCGGCATTACTTTTTTTCTAGCAGGCGCTGGGACGAGTTCAGGCACTTTTGGAACTGTGACCGACAGCAGCAACGGAAAATATTACGCGACCTTCACGGCATCAACGTCCGGAACAGCCAAGAGCATCGATGCAAAAACCAGCACAGACACCGTCAAGACGACTCTTCCGTCGCTGACTGTCAATGCAGGAACATTTTCCACTAGTACCTCGGTGCTCAGCATCGGATCGACTACGATTAAGAAGGGGGACACGACGACAATTACGCTGCAAATAAAAGACGGCTCCAGTAACAATGATACAACGGGAGGGTTAAACGTCGAGATTCAAATTTTTGGCAGCGCCAATCCGGTGAATAATGGAAAAGGATACCTCACGAACGTTGTCGACAATCAAAATGGTACCTATACGTCAAAGTTCATAAGCCTTACCACCGGGTCGGGCACGGCAATCATCTCGTATATTTACAATTCGGGGACTTCGTCGTATCAATCAGTGAACTCTTTCCCTTCGCCTATCACCATCAATGCCCGTCCGTTTTCTTTGTCCAATTCGTACGTCTCCTTAACGAATTCGGCGACAGTCGTAAACGGGTTCACAACATTTCAACTGATCGCAAACGACGATCACAATAATCCCTACACGCTGAACGACATCACCGTGAACATGGCGCTCTCCAACGACGGCACAGCCTCGGCGACGCAATATTCATCTATTCAAAATAACGGGAGCGGTCTCTATTATGCGACATGGGAAGGATCGGGCGTTGGAACGGCACGCAGCGTGATCGGCTCGATCAACGGAACCAACTTGACCTCGACGGCGCCAAAGCTCACCATTGTTCCGTATGGTCCGGGTCTGACATATCCGGGATATTCAGCTACTGCAGTTCCAACCGATACAACCTTTACTTGGGCTGCCTCAACCGGCACTACGTCGTACAGAGTTCAGGTCGTCGCAGATTCTTCGAACGGAACGGTCATCATCGATACGAGCGGTGTTACGGGTACTCAATTAACAGTATCAGGGTTATGGAATTACAGGACGTACGTCTGGCGTGTCGTCAGTTATCTAAACACAACCCTTGGCAGCTACTCTTCCGATCATTCATTTCGCACTGTCGTTGGTGCGCCAGTGTTGACGTCTCCGACGACAAGAGCTACGGGCGTATCCACGACGGCAGCATTTGCCTGGGACTCGAGCAACGGTGCTGCATCGTATCGTTTTCAGTTGGCCTTGGATTCGCTATTCTCAAATGTGGTATTCGATACGGCGGGCGTGACGACTATTGCTGACACTGTCCAGCCTCTTTCCACCAACAGGCGATATTTTTGGCGGATTACGGCAACAGGAGATGGAGGGACGAGCGCGTATTCAGAAGTCAGGAGTTTCACCACTCTTGCACCTCTTCCCGTCGAAATGGCTTCGTTCACGGCGAGTTCTCAGCTTCTTGATGCAGAATTGCATTGGTCGACTGCGACGGAAATCAACACGAACGGATTTGAAGTTGAGCGGTCTTTCGCGGGCAATCTGCGGGGTGCCGTTGTTCACGATTCAACGGCAGCGGTGCAATGGACTTTGGTCGGCTTCGTGAAGGGGGCCGGAGAAAGTTCGTCGAAGAAGCAATATTCATTCGTCGACAAAAGGATTCCTGCTGGCCGCTATTCATACCGATTAAAAGTAATGGACAACAACGGCGCGTTTGGATATTCATCGGAATTGAACATCGAAGTCGGAACCGCGCCTAAAGTATTCTCCCTTTCACAAAATTATCCAAACCCATTCAATCCGACGACATCTCTTCAATTTACCATGCAGCAGGACGGTAAGGCGGTTGTAAAGGTGTACAACGTTCTCGGTCAGGAGGTCGCAACGTTGTTCAATGGAGTAGCCAAATCGGGGCAAATATACCAGGCGATATTCGACGGTTCACGATTCGCGTCCGGAATCTATCTGTGCAGGATCGAATCCGGCAGCAAACAGATCGTTAAGAAGATGCTGATGATCAAGTAAACATCAGCATAGTTGTTGAACGAATGTATCCATCAAAAGGAGAGATATGAGATCATTGATTCTGATCTTCGCTGTTGCAATAGTTGTCTCTTGCTCAAATGCGCAAACCGTTTATTATGTCTCACCGGGAGGGAACGATGCCAATGCAGGCACTTCATGGGCTGCATCATTTGCGACGCTGCAGAAAGCTCTTTCGACCGCTTCTTCCGGAAATCAGATCTGGGTTGCGGCGGGAACCTATAAACCGGCGGCGTCCGACGTGACCGTTTCTTTCCAACTCAAGAACGGCGTAGCAATCTACGGAGGGTTTGCGGGAACAGAAAGTAATCTTGGCGACCGAAACTGGCAAACGAATGTCACCACGCTTTCCGGTGACCTCGATGGAGATGAAACGCTCAACGGGAATAGTCATCACGTTGTGTATGGAATAAGCGTCAACGCAACGGCTGTGCTGGATGGTTTTGTCGTGTCAGGTGGAAATGCAAGCGATGGCGGGGGAGGGGTCGAGCTTCTTGTGGCAAGTCCAACGCTTTCTAACCTTCAGATTTCAGGAAACAGTGCACCCACCTCAGGCGGGGGGATAGAGAGTGCTTTCGGGAGTCCGATACTTTCCAACATTACGTTTTCAGGAAATCACACCGGAGGAAACGGCGGCGGGATGGATAATCAAAGCGGCAATCCTTCTTTGACCAACTGTACATTTGTCGGCAATACTGCTGCGAACGGCGGCGGATTTTATAATGACGCATCATCTGTTCCCGTGTTGACGGATATTAAATTTAGAAACGACACCGCCAGCAGCTTCGGCGGCGGATTCTACGAAAATGGGAACGCGTTGTCGCCGCAGAACATTCTCTTCGAGAGCAACCATGCAACATTGGGAGGCGGTGGTCTCTTCGAATCGGGGAGTTCGACGCTAGCGAATCTCACGTTGTACAATAATACCGCGAAGTACGGCGGCGGAATATTCATCACCGGTTCCAATTCGCCCAATATCGTGAACACCATCCTATGGCAGAATGCCGCTACGGCTACCGCCTCTGAAGTGTACAACACAAGCGGCGGCACTGTTACAATCTCGTACAGCCTTCTTCAAGGAGGCATTGCGGGAACCGGAGTCGGGCCGGATGCATTGACGGATGGGGGAAGTAACATCGATGCGGACCCTCTTTTTGTCAACCCGGGGTCCAATGATCTTACGTTGACGTCTTCCAGTCCGGCAATCAATGCCGGCAACACTTCGGCAGTGAGCGCATCGACGGATCTGGCAGGCAATCCGAGGATCTCCGACGATACGGTCGATATCGGTGCGTACGAATTCCAGGGAGCGCCGCTACCGGTTGAACTTGTTTCATTTACTGCCGCTGCGAAAGGAACGTCCGTGGTACTAAGTTGGAATACTGCAACCGAATTCATGTGTTACGGATTTAGTTTGGAAAGAAGAATCGTATCCTTTCAACTGCCGGCGTCGAGCGTCGAACAATGGACCAGCGTTGGCTTTGTTCGCGGCCACGGGACCACGGCATCCACAAATAAATATTTCTTTCTTGATAATGGGCTTTCATCAGGAGAGTTCGCATATCGGATGAAACAAATAGATCAGGATGGGAAATTCAAATACACATCAGAACTTGATGTTACGATCGGTACCGTTCCTTCATCATTCTCACTTGACCAGAATTATCCCAATCCATTCAATCCTTCAACGAAAGTCGAATTTACGGTTCCGGCCGAAGGAAGAGCATCGCTAAAAGTGTTCAATTCCCTTGGACAGGAAATTGCCTCGCTGTTTGATGGAATTGCGAAAGGGGGAGAGTATCAACAGTCCGTTTTTGATGGAACGAATTTTGCGAGCGGAATCTATTTTCTGCGGCTTCAATATGACGGGAAACAATTGATAAGGAAAATGCTCTTAATGAAGTAGTCCGAAACTTCTTTTGCCAATTTGAGGAAGGAAAACCTCGCGGATGAAGTAGCATCCGGGAGGTTTTTTTATTTATCGAAATGTCCTGCTTTAAACGCACGCTGCCGGAACCCGGGCCCGACATGATCCTCACATACTTGATGGACCTAGTGCTGCATTAAACCGATGTTTCCCCGGTGTGTCTTAATTGCATGGTTTCTTGTTTTAATAATGCAACTTTCTTCTGAATGAGTAGAATTACAGCAATTTTGTTTGGATATTAGTTGGAAGGCATCTCAAAAATGGTTTCCATGCAGAAAGCAGCCGTAATTGTCATGCTGAGCGGAGCGAAGCATCCATGACATGAAAGCCTTGGGGAGTCAAGGTGTGTCATTGTCGTGGATTCTCCCGAAGGGATGCCTTCGGCATTCACCCCGTCTGAAAAACGACGGTCGACGACTCGACTCGTCGAGGGTTCAGAATGACAATGATCTCTCAGGGTTCCTTGAGAAGGTCATGAATAAGCGTTTTTGAGATAGCTTCTAGTAAAGGGTACTGGACGTTCTTCTTATCCATTTTGAGTTCTATTTAGTAAGTTAGGGTTAGTCGAACTTTTATCCAAGGGTCTTTCCTCGGCATATATTCTGGGCCTTTCCTTTTGAACTCCAACAAAATTATCGTGACCGGGTTATTGTTAAGTCATAAACTAAAATTATTTCAAAGAGAACGACGAGTGAATAGCTGGACGCTGATCGTTCTCAGTCAGAAAGACTGATGAGCAGACTCCTATCTCCGATCAAGATCAGACAACTAATATTCAGAAACAGAATTGTTGTTTCTCCGATGTGTCAATATTCAGCGAAACGGGGAGTGCCGAATGATTGGCATCTTGTTCACCTTGGGAGCAGAGCTGTTGGCGGAGCTGCGCTTGTAATTGCTGAGGCGACGGCAGTGTCGCCGGAAGGGAGGATCTCACCCGCCGATCTTGGAATATGGAACGATGAACAAGTGAGGGCATTCCGGCGGATTACGGAATTTATCGGATCACAGGGTGCGGTCCCGGGAATTCAGATCGCTCACGCAGGAAGAAAGGCCTCCACAAGAATTCCATGGGAAGGTGAAGGTTTTATTGCGGTGGACAAGGGAGGCTGGCAGACCCTCGCACCGAGTGCGATTCCGTTCGACGATAATTATTCACATCCCAAAGAAATGACCCGGAATGATGTGAAGTCGGTCGAAGCCCAATTCCGGGACGCCGCAAAGAGAAGCCTCGATTCCGGATTTAAGGTGGCAGAAATTCACGCAGCGCACGGATATCTTCTTCACCAGTTTCTTTCGCCTTTATCGAATCATAGAAACGATGAGTACGGCGGGTCTTTGGAAAACCGATTCCGTTTTCCGCTGGAAGTTGCAAAAGTTGTTCGTGAAGTGTGGCCGGAGGGCCTCCCGGTTTTTATTAGGATCTCTGCTACCGATTGGGCCGAGGGAGGATGGGACCTTGCACAATCGGTAGAGTTTGCCAAATGCTTGAAAGAGATCGGCATAGACTTAATCGATACGTCGACAGGGGGACTTGTGCCGCGAGTCACGATCCCCATCGGGCCGGGATACCAGCTCCCGTTTGCTGAGGCCATTCGACGTGAAGCAAAGATCATGACCGGCGGGCTCGGTCTCATTACCGATGCGAGCCAGGCAGAACAGATATTAGCCGATGAAAAGGCAGACGTTGTCGTGATCGCGCGGGAATTTCTCCGCGATCCGTACTTTTCACTCCATGCGGCAAAATTACTCGGCGACGATCCGCGATATCCGACACAATATTTAAGAGCAAAACCGCGGTAAGGCAAAAATCAAAAACAAAATGTTGATTGTCATAGATAAACAAAGAAATCTACTTACTAAAAGGAGATTCAATACGTGAAAACACGATTTCTTGGAAATACCGGAGTGAGAGTTTCGGAACTTTGTTTCGGTGCCATGACGTTCGGAGGCAAGGGCTATTGGAAGATTATCGGTCAGGTCGAGCAGAAAGAGGCAGACGAACTCGTGAACTCGGCGATAGATGGCGGAATAAACTTCTTTGACACGGCGGACGTGTACTCTGAAGGAAGGTCGGAAGATATTCTCGGCAAAGCGCTGGGCAGCAAGCGTACGGACATTGTCCTCGCAACCAAGGTGAGAGGAAGAACCGGCCCAGGTCCCAACGACATCGGCCTATCGCGCAAACACATCGTCGATTCCTGCACTGCGAGTCTCAGAAGACTCGGCACCGATTATATCGATCTGTACCAAGTTCATAGCTTCGACCCGCGGACTCCGATTGAAGAGACCCTCCGGACTCTTGATGATCTGGTGCGGGAAGGGAAAGTACGATACATCGGCGTGTCCAATTTTTTAGGCTGGCAATTGATGAAAGCCCTTGCCATCTCCGAAAAACAAAATCTTGAAAGGTTTGTCACCCTCCAGGCATTCTACTCGCTCATCGCCCGCGACCTAGAGAACGAGCTCGTCCCGCTCGCGCTTGATCAAAAACTCGGAATTCTTACCTGGAGTCCGTTGGGCGGCGGATTTCTAACAGGAAAGTACCGGCGCGGCACTCCGCGGCCTGAGGGCGCCAGAAGATCGAACCCGGCCGATCAGTTCCTCCAATTCGACGAAGAAAAGGGATTCGATATCATCGATGAGCTGGAGAAAACGGCTCGCAATCATGGGGCGACGATTACCCAGGCGGCACTGAATTATCTGCTGAGGAAACCCGGAGTCGCTTCGGTCATTATCGGTGCAAGGACTAAAGAACAGCTCGCCGATAATCTGAAAACGACGGACTGGGAAATGAATGAGGCAGAAGTCGCACGCCTCGACGCGTTGAGTAAACCGCCGAGAGTTTATCCAAATTGGATGCTGGAGAGGAATTCGGTGGACAGGTAAACCGCCGTAGCGGATTGCTTTCAAATGAAATACAGAACGTTGAGCTAACGAACATATTACCGCATTAAAACAGCGAAGCCCCGTTGACCGGGGCTTTACTGTTGTGATGATCTGGGTTCCTTAATTGGTTGCATCGTAAATTAGTCGATATGCGCTGCAAGAAGCTTCTGTTCCAACTGCTCGGCGATCTGCCTGAAGAGATATTCATGATCGAAGGAGGGTGATGCCGGAGTTATGTTAATATTCGCGCTGTAGTTCAAATACATGCTTGCCAGACGTGCTTTGTAACTTATGGATACGTCTTTGCTCTCCCGGGCGACCTCATCCAATCCGCTTTGAAGACGTGAGTAATCCAGGTCCGGGAAACGATTTTTGTAAAGTACCACGGTGTAGATCGTCGATTCAACAATGCCGGGAATCTCGCTCTGCAGCGAATAATCAAATTCTCTAAAATTCCTCGGATGATTAAACGTCTTGCTCTCAGGCGCCTTCGTTTGTGACGTCGCCGTGATGGCAAAAACTAATACCGCGGCCAGTGTGACCGATGCTGCTTTCATGCCTCTTTTCATAACGTCCTCCTTTTTTTTGGTTGATTACATAGCTACAAGAGATATGCCAATCTGCAAAACCTCAATTTTACCTCGTAAAGCTGAATTAGCGTCTAAGCTGATGAGTCAAAAGGGTGCCACAAAATAGCAATCGTTCGCGGAAAAATTGAGGTAATGGTATAGTGCAGAAGGAATTAGAGGGGACAAAACGAATGTGGCTATCGGCAGAACTGTGGCAGTGGTCTGTGTTGTAGAACTTAAGAAAAAATCACGCGAAGGCGCAAAGTCGCTATGAGCAGTCTTCTGTATTCTTCGCGTCTTCGCGTGATGATATTCATGTTTCTTGTTATTCTTTTTCTGTTCGCCGAAGCCTGTTGTTAAGGGCCCGCCGCGAGATCCCTAGAAGTTCGGCTGCAATCGTCTGGTTCCCTTCGGCTCGCTTCAACGCTTCGTCGATCAACGAATCCTCAGCTTCCTCAAGCGTTGGAAATCTGCCGGGAATTGAAAGCAGTTCGCTCGACTGCTGACTGAACGAAGTACTGGAATCCTTCGAGTTCCTCGCTTGAGATTGGCCGGCAATGTTTTTTCGTATTGACTCAAGAGAAAGAATTCCCGAGGAGTGCAGACTTACGGCTTCAAAGATCATTCCCTCCAGCTCACGTACGTTTCCGGGAAACGTGTAGTTTGCGAGAAGTGTGTACAGTTCTTTGGGAGCCGTCGGTCTTTTCTTGTTGAGTGCCGCTGCCGCCTTTGCGACAAAATGATCGATCAAATACGGCACGTCGAGTTTTCTTTCTCTCAAAGGAGGAATAGCGATATGGTGCGATTTTAATCGATAGTACAGGTCCTGGCGGAAAGTTTCGGCCGCCTGCATCGTTTTGATGTCCCGATGCGTTGCGACGATGATCCTTGCGTCGGATAATTTTGCAATATCGGACCCCAGGGGATAGTAACTTCCATCCTGTAGAAGCCGCAGCAGCTTCACCTGAGACGCAGTACTCAGATCGCCGATCTCGTCGAGGAACAAGGTGCCTTCGTCCGCTTTTTCAATCAGGCCCTTTCTCTCGGATTCGGCTCCGGTGAACGCCCCCTTTTTATGGCCAAAGAGAGTGTCGGAAAAGAAGTCGTCGTCGACTCCCGCAACGTTTACCGAAACGAGTTCGCCCTTTCGTCCGCTCGCCCTGTGCACGGCCTCGGCAAAGAGCTCTTTCCCCGAACCCGTTTCCCCGGTGATGAGCACCGGCAGATTCGTTTTCGCGATCGCTTCGATGTATCTGAAGATGGACCGGAGCGGCGCGCTCCTCGTCACGATTCCCTCGAACGCTTCAGGGTGTTCGACATTTTCGCGGAGGAGCGATTGCTTCAGCATCTCGTTCTCGTTCCGGACTTCGGCAAGCTCGAGCCCCCGTTTGATTGTTGTAACAAGCTTGGTATCGGTGATGGGTTTGACGACGTAATCGAAGGCGCCTTCCTTTATGCAGAGAACTGCGCTGTCAACGTCATTGACGGCAGTGATCATGATGACGGGGATTTCAGGATACGCGTTTGCGATCTGCCGAAGGAGTTCGATGCCCGAGAGATACTGCATGTTGATATCGAGCGCGACGAGGGAATAATATTTGTTCGATAAGCGCTGTATCACCTGCCGGCTGTCTTTGCAAGTCTCAATGTTCGTGATCCCGTTAGACGTGAGCGTCAACTCGACACTCAACAAAAAATGTTCTTCGTCATCCACAAGAAGAATCGGGCTGGCTGGAAAAATCTTGGTGCTCATTGCGCCACCTCTTCTTTGGTTTCCATCAGCGGGGGAAACGACGCTCGTGCTGTGGTTCCCTTGCCCGGTATACTGTTGAGAATGAGAATGCCGCCGTGGCTCTTGACGATATTGTAGGAGACAGAAAGGCCCAGGCCGGTGCCTCCCATCTCCCGTTTTGTCGTGAAGAACGGGTCCATGATGTATTTCAGGTCGCCCGCTTTGATCCCGATGCCCTGGTCTTCTACCTTTATCCGGACCTTGTTCCTCGTCCTGTTAAAGTATGTGGTGACGGTGATCCCCGCCGACGGATCGTTCAACGACTGGCATGCGTTGTTGATGAGGTTGATCACCACTTGTTCGAGCTGCTGCTTGTTTCCCTTGATCACAGGGATATCGCTGCCGTACTCGACATTGAAATTATTCGTTGATTTCTTGATCAGGTTGCCGGTGATCAGTATGGCCATTTCAACGACGTTGTTGAGGTCGACTTTCTCATTGAGTTTGTCGCTGTCGCCTTTCGCGTATTCGGTGAGGCCTGCTGTAATGTTCTGGATCCTTTCCGAGCCTCTGAAAACGCCCTCGAGCGACTGCGCAATCTTCTCTCTGGACGTACTGTACGGCATTCCCGCGACGCTGAAATCGCCGTTGTCCGCGTAGTACGCATCAAGGATCGGAGTGATATCTTTCCAGACTTTTGAATAGAGCTGTGCGTTAAGGAGGATAAAATTATTAGGATTGTTGATCTCATGCGCAATGCCGGAGACAAGGATCCCCAGCGAAGCCATTTTGTCGGCTTGTTTCAATTGCTGGTTCCGTATCGCCGCCGCCGTTTCGGCTTTCTTCAATTCCGTTATGTCGTTGATCAGTCCGTCGTACGCGATCGGGGTTCCATCGCCGTTTTTGGTAACGACGATCTTATTCCGGATCCATCTCACGGTTCCATCCCGGTGGATGATGCGGTGTTCGACCGGATCCACTTCCTTTCCGGCAAGCGCCATCCGCGCCTGCTCGAGGACTTTCTCACGGTCTTTGTGATGAACCATCCTATACCAAAGCTGACGATCCTTTTGATAGTGTTCGGAGGTGTAGCCCGTGACGGAAACGCATCCGGGGCCATGGTAAGTATCGACCACAACTCCGTCTTTTATCGTCACGGTATAAATATAGTCGGTGAGATAATTGATGAGCTTTTCGTATCTTGTCTCAATAGCCATTTATGACTGCCGTAAATTAATCTTGGGGATAATGTAATATAAAAATATTTCGTCAATTATTGAAGGGGTTAAGTAGTGTCCTATTTTGAATCATGAGTGCCATAGAATGTTCTCAGAATGATGTTGTCGGGGTTGGCATGCTTGAGTTTGATGAAGGCATCGACAACTGCATGTCACCTTGAGTGGAGCGAAGGGTCTATGGGGTGAGTAAGGTTCTTCCCCCGCCACTCACGAAGTGATGCCTTCGGCAAAAACCGCAGAGTCAGAATGACATTCTTCAGGCCTCTTTCATGTCCATTAAAATTAGGACACTACCCCAATGTTTAATCTTTGTCCTTTTTTTCGTATCTTGACGTACACTTGATACAGCAACGCAATAATGCCTAACGCAGAAATCCGCCGCATCTTCGATTCCATCGCTTATCGCTACGATCTGTTGAATCACCTTCTCAGCGGGGGATTTGATCTTTATTGGCGCAGGTCGGCCATTCAAGCCCTGACATCTTCACAACCAAGGCACATTCTTGATGTCGCAACCGGTACCGGAGATTTTGCCATTGCCGCTCTCCGCTTAAACCCGGTAGAAGTAGTGGGTGTCGATATATCCATGCCGATGCTGGAAATTGGAAGACGTAAGCTTGCTTCACGCAACTTGGACAGGACGATCCGCCTTGAAGCTGGAGAAGCGGAACATCTTCGTTTTCCGGACGATCAGTTCGATGCGGCGATTGTGGCGTTTGGGGCGCGCAATTTTGAGAACCTGGAAGAGGGACTGATGGAAATGCGCCGGGTTCTGAGAAAGGGAGGGAGGATTCTGGTGCTCGAATTCTCCAAGCCGCGGATGTTCTTTATTAAGCATCTCTACTTTTTCTACTTCCGAAAGATCCTTCCGTTTGTGGGAAGGATCGTCTCGAACGATAAAGAAGCGTATCAGTACCTCCCCGATACGGTGATGAAATTTCCCGATGGCGATGATTTTGTGAACATCCTGCGAGCAGTCGGATTTTCCTCTCTTACACAGCATTCCCTTACATTTGGAATTGCTACGATCTATTGCGGTGACAAATAACAGTTAGAAAAAGGAATTGACTAATTATGGCTGACAGAGTGATTACAGTCGGGCACAGTCCCGATCCGGACGACGCTTTCATGTTCTACGGTTTATCAAGCGGCAAAGTAAAGCTCGACGGAATATTTATTAAACACATGCTCGAAGATATTCAATCGTTAAACGTTCGGGCAATGAAGTCAGAGCTGGAAGTGACGGCGATTTCCGCCCACGCCTACCCGTACGTGGCTGGCAATTATTGGATCATGTCCACTGGCGCGAGCATGGGTGAAGGTTACGGACCGGTTATTGTTTCAAAAAAATACCGGACGCTGGAAGAGCTTAAAGGAAAAACGGTGGCGACACCCGGTAAACTTACCACCGCGACGCTCCTTTTCAAAACGTTTACCGAGGGTATCAACAACGTCGATGTTCCGTTCGATATGATCATGGAAAAAGTAACATCGGGTGAATTCGATGCCGGCGTTTTGATTCATGAGGGTCAGCTGACCTATAAGGCTGAGGGGTTCAGCAAGATCCTCGACTTTGGAGAATTCTGGGATAAGAGATCAAAAGGCTTGCCGCTTCCGCTCGGCCTCGACGTTGTGAGAAAAGATTTGGGAGAAGATCTGGCGAAGAGGCTATCGTCTGGATTGAAACAAAGCATCCATTACGGCTACACCCACCAGCATGATTCAATTCCGTACGCCCTTCAGTGGGGGAGGGGAATCGATCAGCAGCTAGGTGAGAAATTTGTCAAGATGTACGTCAGTGAACTCACGGTCGACATGGGCGAAAAAGGGAAACAGGCGCTGAACCTTCTATTCAAATTGGGAGCAGAAAAAGGACTTATTCCCGCCGTGCCGGAGATACAGCTCCTGTAACGATGTAACACCAATATTCTCTCCGATGAATATTTTTGATCTGTTTCGAAGATTTCGGTCCGGCATCCTCATCGCGACATTCCTTGTCGTTCTCGAGAATGTTGCATGGATCGCAGAGCCGGCGCTATTCGGGAACGTCATCGACGCCCTCATCGAGAAAGCGACGTCCGAAACTGCCGTTTCGTATGTGATGCCTCTGCTGATCTGGATAGGTACGTTCCTTCTGAACTCTGGGACCGGCGCCGTGAGGCGGATGCTCGACCCGAGGATCTTTCTAAAGATGTTTGTCGAGATCGCGACGGACGTTGCACGCACGGCAAAAGAGAGAGGTCATTCTGTTTCGAAAACGGCAGCGAGGGCGGAACTGTCGCGCGAATTCATCACGTTCGCCGAATACCGGGTCCCTGACATTATCGAACAAATGATCTCGATCGGAGGGGCGGTCTTTGCACTTCTGTTCTTCGACTGGAGAATTGCGCTCGCCTGCCTCTTCATCGTTCTTCCCCTCCTCGTCATCTCCCGCATCTATAATAAAAGAGTGGTCACACTCCAGAAAGATCTCCACGATAATCGCGAAGAAGCCTACGAGGTATTTTCAACGAAAGATCCTGAAAAGGTACGGGCATATTATACAGCGCAGTCTCTCGTTGAACGGCGCATTGCGAACTGGGGGGCGTTTAATTTCGGGGCGATGAGGATTTTCCTCCTTGTTATCTTCCTCGTCGTTCTCTATATCGCCATCGACCTCGATGACTTCAGCACGGGAAATATTTATTCGATCGTGGCGTATTTATGGACATTTGTGACCTCGTCCGAATACTTGCCGGAACTTATGGAGTCGTGGAGTTCGTTAAAAGATATTTCAGAGCGGCTTGCTACGGAGAGTGTCTAACAGGAGAGACGTTCGTCGAGGAGCTATCGGACACCTTGTCAATTTGTCTTGCGAAATGCTTATTAAATCGGATGCCTCCACAAAGGTGTCCGATAGCTATTAGCTGTTACGCTGCTTTGCTCTTGGCAAAGACCTTCCGCATGTCATATAATGTCCCGCGCTGCGCAGCATCAAACCCGGATTCGTGGATCAATTGAATACACTCAGCCGTGTTGGTCTTGTTGACGAAGTTGGCCGCAGCATGGACATTCTCTTCGAGCAGCGTTCCGCCAAAATCATCAGCCCCGAAATGGAGCGCGATCTGCCCGGTCTTTTTTCCTTCTGAAAACCAGGACGCCTGGATGTGCGGGAAATTGTCAAGATAGATTCTGGAAAATGCGATCATCTGCAGGTAGCGCATCGGCGTCGCGTAATGCGGAATGATCTTTTCAAGCGGAGTGTTACCCGGTTTAAAACTCCATGGAACGAATGCTGTGAACCCCTGACGTTCGTCCTGCAATCGTCGAATGCTCTCGAGATGGGAGACAATATCTTCGTCGGTCTCGAGATGGCCATACATCATCGTCGCCGTCGACTTGTATCCGATCTTGTGTGCTTCTCGCATCACTGCCAGCCAATCCTCCGACGTTCCCTTTTTGCTGCTAATCTTTTTCTTCACGCGGTCCGAAAGGATTTCAGCGCCGCCTCCCGGAATTGACCGAAGGCCGGCGTCCCACAATCGTTCTAAAACTTCCCGAAGTGTCAGCCCCGAAACCTGCTTCATTCCCAGAATTTCAGAAGTCGAATAGAAGTGAGGATAGATCTCCGGCACTTCGGCGACCGTGCGCCTGATCATCTCAAGATAGTAATCAAAAGGCAGCGTAGGGTTGACTCCTCCTTGAAGCAATGCTGTCGTTACTCCTTTTGCTGCCGCCTCTTTGAAGTTCTGAATCATGTGATCGATGCTGTACGTGTATTCGTCTTTTTCACCGGGGTGGCGGTAAAAGGCGCAGAAGATACAGTCGATAGTGCAGATGTTGGTGTAGTTCGGGTTCGTGTCGACAACAAACGTGACCTGCGGCGCCGGATTCTTCTTGAAACGGATCTCGTTCGCGAGGTCGGCGAGGTCGAGCAGCTCTGCGTTTCGGAGGAGAAAAAGTCCTTCATCCTGGGTGATCCGTTCGCCGCTCCTTATCTTCGAATACAACTCAGCCTGCATTGATGCTTTCGCTCCTAAATTGAAACCGAATATCCTGCTGCTTTCAATTCCTTGACAAGACTGAAACTGATCTCTTCGAGTTTTACGATGATCTCTTTCCGCTGGACACCCGGGATGTTCTTGGGAACCGGGACGTCCTTCTGATAAATGCAGCAGACCTTGTTTGCTCCGATCTTTCCGACAAGATATCCAAGTTCGAACATTGCGCTGGGTATATCGTCCGCGCCGATCAGGTAAAAGGCGTAATGTGACGCCGATTGTTTCTCAACATGAGCAAGGAGAGCGTCGCTGCCCCCTCCAGTGCGCTGATAGACAGAAGCTTCGATCCCGAGCTCCTTCAGCAATGAAGTCAGTTGCGCAAGCAAAGGATTGTTCGCGGCGGAGACCACGAGTGCGCGGTTTGTGGCGGGTGTTGTGGTTCTAGACACAACGGGTTTCGGCGCTTCAATTGGTTTCGGCTTCTCGAGTTCGATGACTGGCTTGACGACGGGAGCGGCTGCCGCTTGAGTTGGAGGAGCAGGAGCGGCTTCGGCTGTTTTCAATGCCTCTTTCAGCGCATCGTGGACTCTCTGTGCAGAGGTCTGGTAGAAATAGGCTCCGTTCTCATCGTTGGTCAACTGCGACCGCAGTGCCGTTCCTTTTTCTCCGCACTTGCTCAACGCATCGAGGCAATTCTTCCGCCAGAGCAAATACTGGCTCTGCATCTTTGCGTTGTAACCGGAGAATTCGAGTCCCCCCTCGGGAACAAGCTTATCCCCCTGGTGAATGAGATCTTGCAGCCTGCTTGCGAGCGATGTGTCCATGACGATTCTTTGTTGAAATAATCAAGGTTGAACGGTGACTTCGGCTTCCTGATAAAGCTTTCGAAAGACCTGCATTGCGATTCTCTCACGTTCGCCGAGCCGATAATTAAATCCCTCGAGGTACTCTTGCACTTCAGACGGCGTCAATCCGATCTGCTTTCCATGAAGCGTCCCCACGCGGTCGAGTTTCGATTCGCTTTGTTCGAGCGACGACTCAAGCATCTGGGTTAATTCTCGTTTAGTATCTTCGGGCAATGATTTCTTGAGCGCCCACACTGCAAACACGAACGGGAGTTTTTGCCACTCATACCACTCTTTTGCGAGGTCGAAAACAAGTTCAAACCCCGGCAATCCGAATTTATTTCGGCGCAGCGCTTCGTCGCCGATGAGCAGAACAGCGTCAAATTCGCTGTGGTCGTTCACACCGGAATGCATTCTCACAAGCGAAGCCTGGACATGGTACTTCTTTTTCAGCAGGACCTGGAGAAGGCGGATCGAGGTCGCTGTGTCGTCGGTAATTCCGATCCGCTTGCCGTCGAGGTCTCCCCATCCCTCTTTTGAAAAAAGCATCACACTTTTGACCTGGTCTCTCGTCGCGATGCAGTAATTCATCAGGTCGAGATTTTCTTCCTGTGAAAGATAATTCATCAGCGAGAAAATCCCCGCGTCGATCTGGTGCGTGATTGACAATTCACCCATCCGCCGAGGCACGACGGGGAAGATCTTGAAATGACGTTTTTCGAAATTGGCGTAAAAGGGGACGGAGTTAAGATATGGAATCTTCCCGATCACTTTCGACGAATGCAGTTTCAACGGATGATAGTAGACGTCGCGTTCGACCGGAATTTTCCCCGCATCGAGGATGATCTTGACGATCTGCTCCTTTGCGAGTTTCATCGGGCTCACAGCTCCCGCATCGTGTGCGATGTTTTCTCCGCCAACAGTGCCGTCCATGTCGTCGGCGCCGAAATTCAGTGCGACGGAGGCAACTTCCTCCGTCAGCATCACCCAATATGCCTTGATGTGCGGGAAGTTATCGAGCATGAGCCGAGAGACAGCGATTGTTTTCAGGTCGTCGATCGCGGACGTGAACTCGTTCTTCGGTTTGATGCCGGTAACGCCCGGTTGAAATGCGAGCGGAATAAAGGTGAGGAAGCCGCCTGTTTCATCCTGCGCCTCGCGCAGTCTTATCATGTGGAGCACGCGCTCTTCGTACGTCTCGATGTGTCCGTACAGCATCGTGGAATTTGTCGGAATGCCGAGTCGATGCGCCGTCGTGTGCACTTCAAACCATGTCCTAGCGCCGATCTTCTGGTTGAACAAAAGTTTCCGCACCCGCTCGGAAAAGACCTCAGCGCCTCCTCCCGGCATGGTGCGAAGACCGGCGTCCTTCAATTGAAGGAGCACTTCCTCGATCGTCATCTTGAATTTCTTATGGAAGAAATCTATTTCGACCGCGGTGAATGCTTTTATGTCGACGGCGGGGAAATTCTTCCTGATCTCCCTGATCATCTCTAGATAATATTTCCATTCCCAATCGGGATGCAACCCTCCGGTAATGTGTACTTCCTGAATTTCCGGCGTCAGTTTCCCCACAATGTCTGCGATGGTCATTTCATAGGCATTGGACTGTCCCGCTTTTGTCGCAAAGTCACAGAACTTGCACGAGAGAACGCAAATATTTGTCGGCTCGATTTTCTGGTTCAGCACGTAGTATACCGCATCGCCGCTCTTTTGCTGTTGGACGGCATGCGCCATCTTTCCGATGGCAATGAGGTCGTTCGACTGGAAGATCGTAACGCCGTCGGCGAGCGAAAGCCGTTCACCGGACTGGATTTTATTCCAGATCGGCACGAGCAGCGAATCTCTGAAATTTATGTTAAGCACAGGAGTATTGTTTGCTTATTATTTCCAATAACTTTCCCAGCGGTCGTCGACGAGTTTGACGATCTTTTCGTCCATAGCAAGTGGCTCGGGATAGCCGATCTTCCACGTGGCATCAATTCCCATGGTTCCTTTGTAAATAGGGGATATCCCGACAAGTTTTTGCTGAGTAAAATTGACGTCCCGTTCGCAGTCGAATCGCGTGAAGACACCCCAAATATAACTTTCCTGATCGTGAATATCCACATCTTCACTTACGGCGGCCACGAGTTTTATTCCGTCGAGCAAGGCCGATTTGAGCAGCCTTTTGACGACTGCGGCGCCGTCATCTTTCACTTTTACCAAAAGCAGTGCTTCCGCGATGAGATTGGTCTCCACAATTCGCCTGTCATGGGCGGCTAATTGGTGAATAAACTGCTCGGTTTTCTTGGATACGTGCAGCGTTGACTTCGGCTTCTTTTTCTTTGTCGCATCCAGGATCATCTTGCTGCCAAGGTTCATCGTGTACGAAGTAAAGTCGAGCGTATCAAGCGGGACCTTCGGAAGCAGAATGAAATCGTAGTGCGGGTCGAACTCATCGCGGATAGCATGGAGCACTTCGCGGAAATTTCTCGGGTCGACGTCTTCCGAAACCGCGATCAAACATTTTGTCAGCGAAAGCTGCTGCGTCCCCATCAATCCGAGTGCCGTTTTCATCGCCTCCTTCTGGTATCGCTCTTCGATGGATACAACAAGGAGATTGTGAAACCCGGCTTCGTAATACGCCCACATGCTGCTGATTTCGGAGTGGAGGAGCTTGGCGAGCGGTCCGAGAATTCTCTGAGTTGCATCTCCGAGGAACTTGTCTTCCATGGGCGGAATGCCGACAACTGCGGCAGGATATATAGGATCTTTTCTGTGTGTGACGGCGGTGATATGAAAGACGGGGAATTCGGCCGCCGCAGAATAATGTCCGAAGTGATCGCCGAACGGCCCTTCGCTCCGGCGTTCCTTCGGCGGTACATATCCTTCGAGGATAAATTCCGCATTTGCCGGAACGGTGATCGAGACCGACCGTCCTCCGACAAGTTGTGTGCTTTTCTTACGGAGGAATCCGGCGAAGAGCGCTTCATCGATTCCTTCGGGCAGCGGAGCAATTGCCGCGAGGAGCATTGCAGGGTCGGTGCCGAGTGCCACGGCGAGTTCGAGCGGCTTATTTAATTTGTCGGCCTGGTAGTAATGGAACCCTCCGCCTTTTTGGATCTGCCAGTGCATGCCGGTCGTCCTCGCATCGAAGACCTGCATCCGGTACATGCCGATGTTGCGCTTGCCGTTCAGCGGGTCGTGTGTGAGTACCTGCGGCAATGTGATGAACCTTCCGCCGTCCTGCGGCCAGCATTGTATGATCGGCAGATCGTTGAGATTGGGGTTCTCGACGACCTCCTGAGAGGGAGCGATCATGATATCGCTCGTCCGCGACGCGAAAAATCTACGTACCATCCCCGGATGTTTCGTGAGCGTCCTCGCGGACGGCGGAAGCGCCTCCTCGAAGAAAGAAATGAGCTTCGTGCCGAGGGCGTCGGGCTGCTCGCCGAGTGCGAGCTCGATCCGCCGTTCACTCGCCAGCGTATTGATGACGAGGGGATATTTGGCGCCTTTTACTTTTTCGAAAAGGAGGGCGGGTCTCTTTTGTTTCAGCGCGCGGCTTGCGATCTCCGTAATTTCGAGGACCGGGTCCACCTCAAGGCTCACGCGGTGAAGCTCACCGTTCTTTTCGAGGTAGTTGACAAATTCGCGGAGGGCAGTAAAACGCATACGTCTTATTCCAGTTCTTCGCTTCTCCAGCCCTTTGTCGTTCGCTCCCCGATGACGCCGAGAAGTTTTTCGGTGAAGGCAGAAACGTATTCATCGACGGTTTTTGGAACGAAGTAGAGCGGAGAAGAAATGGGCATGATGACGGCGCCGTACTGAGAAAGCCGGGCGCATTGTTCTAGCGAGACCGTGGAAAGAGGAGTCTCCCGGATGCAAAGAATAAGTTTGAAACGTTCCTTCATGGCAACCTGCGCTGCGCGCGTGATAAGGGTGTCGCCGATGCCCGACGCAATTTTCCCCAGCGTCGATGTCGAGCAGGGAAGGATGACGCACGCGTCGATATGGTTCGAACCGGATGCAATAGGGGCGGCGAGGTCATCATTGGAAAACTGGTGTTTGATGTACGGCAGCAATTCCTTTTCTGAAAGGCCGAGCTCGTCTTTCATCAGTGCCTTTCCCCATTTGCTGATGACGAGGTATTTGTCCGCCTTCGACTGCTTCAAGAAATCCAAAGCATAGACAGCTCCCGACGAACCAGTAATTCCGAGGATCACTTTCATGGCAAAACACTTGGAAGGATGACCATCGCGAAGATGTTGAAGCCTAGCAGGATATTTATCTTAAAGAAAGCGAGTTCAACGTCGTCCGCTTTTTTCTGCTCAAGATAAAGGAGGAGTCCGCTCAGAAGGAGCGGGGGAATCGCAACGAAACCTTTCAATGAATGGAAAAATAGGACCACAAGGGCGATAAACGCCAGGATGTGCAGCCCGGCCGAGATCTGGAGCGCCCGCTCTTTTCCAAACCGGGATGGGAAGGAATAGAGGTTCGCGCTGCGGTCAAATGATTCGTCGAGTGTCGAATAGATGATGTCGAATCCGGTTCCCCAAAAAAGTACGAAGACGGGGAGAATTAGTCCGGTACCGATGTTGTCGAATGACCCGCTGATCGCGAACCAGCCTCCCAGCGGTGCCATCGCCATGCCGAGGCCCACCCCGAAATGCGCGAGCGGAGTAAATCGCTTCAGATAAGGATAGACGATGAAGACAACGAGAGGAATTGGAGAGAGGCGGAAACAAAAGTCTGAAATAAGTTTTGCAGCAGTCAGGTAAAGCATCAGCCCGGCTGCGAGCACCGTGCATACCTGCCAGAGTGTAAGTTTTCCGCTCGGTAATTCACGGTTCGACGTCCGCGGATTTCTCTTGTCGATCTCGCGGTCGATGAGACGGTTGAGCGTCATCGCAACGGTGCGAGCGCCGACGGACGCCAGAAGCACGAGAAGCAGGAGTTCGTTCGGCGGCTTTTCTTTTGAGGCGAGGAACACGCCGCTGTATATCATCGGCAGCGTGAAAAGCGTATGTTCAATTTTAATAAAGCTGAGGAGCCTTTTCAATCGGTTGCGGCAAGAATGAGAGATGTCCGGAAATTCAGCGCTGCTTCCACAAAGACGGCGCCGTCAAACAATATCAAATTTACCCAAAAATAAGGAGCGAGTCAAGGAAGGCTTGACGGAGCGGATGACGGAGACGTTGACTAAAAAATATCCCTAGATTGAAATATTTGACGAAATGAACCGGGCAATTCTCCAGCCTCTGCCCGTGAAGTCATGGCTTCGCCTAGCTATCTGTTGTTTGGAAGTCCGAAGCAGTTTTTGTATATTTATATTCAACTTTTGCCGACGAAAACCTGAGTAATAATGCATACTGTCACTCTTATCCCCGGCGACGGAATTGGCCCAAGCATAGCTGAGGCAGCCCAACGGGTCATCGAGGCGAGCGGCGTAGCCATACAATGGGAGATTGCCCATGCCGGGATTGCCGCCATCGAGAAGTACAAAGACCCGATTCCGGAGTCGACGATCCAATCGATCCAAAAGAACAAAGTCGCCTTGAAAGGGCCGCTGACAACGATGAGCGGCAAAGGCTTTCGAAGCGTGAACGTTGCACTGAGAAAAGAATTTGATCTTTTTATCAACCTTCGCCCCGCGAAATCGTTCGAGGGAGTATCATCGCGGTATTCGAATGTCGATGTCGTCATGTTCAGGGAGAACATCGAGGAATTCTATTCCGGCATCGAACATTATATCGATGCACAAAAGAGCGCAGCAGAAACGATCGGCATCGTCACTCGGTTTGGTTCTGAAAGAATTGTCCATGCCGCATTCGATTACGCTAGAAAATACGGCAGAAAAAAAGTAACAATCGTACATAAAGCCAACATTATGAAATTCTCCGGCGGATTATTTCTTGAAGTGGCGCGCGAAGTTGCACGGAAGTTTCCGGAAATCGAGGCAGAGGACCGCATCGTCGACAACATGGCGATGCAGCTTGTTCTCAATCCGAATCAATTTGACGTGATCGTAACGACGAACCTCTTCGGTGATATTTTGTCCGACCTTTGCTCAGGTCTCGTCGGAGGGCTAGGGCTTGCACCTGGCGCGAATATAGGGTCCCACGCCGCGATCTTCGAAGCAGTACACGGCAGCGCTCCGGATATTGCCGGAAAAAATCTTGCAAACCCGTGCGCAATTATTCTTGCCGGCTCGATGATGCTCGATTATTTGGGGGAAGAGGCGGCGGCATTGAAGATCCATAACGCTGTCGCGAAAATTCTCAAAGAGGGGAAATTCGTGACGAAAGACTTGAACCCACGTTCAACCACGGGAACGATCGAGATGACGGATGCGATTATCAACACAATTCGTACAACATCCTAAGAGACGTAAATGAAAAGCATGTTCCGGTTATCATTCGCAATAGCAATAACGACGCTGATCTTATCGCTTTCATTACCCGCACAGACAAGTAAGGTGGGGAGGGGAGTCAGTATTACCTGGTATGGACACTCTGCGTTCAAGATATTGACCACGAAGGGGAAAGTGATCCTCATCGACCCATGGCTTGATAATCCGAAGGCGCCGAGCAGCGCACGAAATATCGACAGGGCCGATTTGATTTTGGTAACGCACGGGCATTTCGACCATATTGGGAATACGGTTGAGCTGGCGCAAAAATTCGACGCAACAGTGGCGTGCAACGGAGACATTGCCGCATACTTGACTAGCAAAGGGGTAAAAAAAACGGCCGTGCTCGACTATTCCGGTACATACGAAGTCGACAATCTGAAAGTCATTATGGTCCACGCCGATCACGGCTCGACCATCGACAACAACGGGCAGAAATTGGCTGGCGGCAACGCAGCAGGATTTGTTATTCAATGCGAAAACGGAGTCACATTATACCATGCAGGCGATACGGGCGTTTTTGGCGACATGAAACTTATCTCCGAACTCTACAAGCCGGATATCGTCATGATTCCGATCGGCGGAGTCTACACGATGGGACCGAGGGAGGCTGCGAAAGCATGCGAGCTTCTTAACCCGAAATGCATCATACCAATGCATTACGGTACTTTTCCCGCTCTCACGGGCTCACCCGTCGATCTGAAGAGTTTCCTTCCGGCGCAGTTAAAAGGAAAGGTCGCCGACATACTCCCGGGCGATACGGTAAATTAGTATTTTTATGCTTTTTAGTTGTTAAGATTTTCTCACGCAAATCCCAAAGGGATGGCTTCGTCAGACGCAAAGTCGCAGTTTAATTAAACGAAATAATCTTTGCGCCTCTGCGGCTTTGCGAGCGATATCGTATCATTTGTCAACTATGAAAATTGGGTCGATCGACATAGCACAACCGATCCTTCTGGCGCCGATGGAAGACGTCACGGATCCCTCCTTTCGCCTGGTATGCAAACGGCTTGGCGCTGATATCCTGTACACGGAATTTGTCAACTCCGAAGGACTTGTGCGCAATTCAGAGAAGACAAAAAAGAAAATGTACTTCTCCGAAAAAGAACGCCCGTTTGGTATTCAAATCTACGGAGGCGAAGAATCGTCGATGGACGGGGCCGCGAGAATTGCAGAAAGCATGAGCCCCGACATCATCGACATCAATTGCGGATGCTGGATAAAGGGTGTAGCATTGAGGGGTGCGGGGGCGGGTCTCTTGAAAGACCTGCCGCGGATGGAGAAGATCGTTTCGGCGGTCGTGAAAGCTACCCACACTCCGGTGACCGTCAAAACACGGCTCGGATGGGATGAGAGCTCAATTCGAATTGTCGAAGTGGCGAAAATGCTTGAAGGGATCGGTGTGCAAGGGCTTACCGTCCACTGCCGCACAAGGGCGCAGGCTCACAAAGGCATTCCGGACTATACGTGGATTCCCAAAATAAAAGCCGCCGTCGCTATCCCGATTGTGGTAAATGGAAATATTCTCGAGGCTGCCGACGTTCCAAAAGTTTTCGCCGAAACTGGCTGTGACGGCGTAATGATCGCCCGCGGAGCAATCGACAACCCCTGGATATTCCAGCAAGCCAAGAATTTAATGAACTCGGGGACCTTAACAACTGACGTGTCGCTTGCAGAAAGAGTTGCAGTGTGCATCGAACATCTCACCTTGTCCGTTGAATACAAAGGAGAGCATTACGGTGTTCTGGAAATGCGCAAACATTATTCCGGCTACCTGCGCGGAATGCCGAACATTGCCAAACTGCGCGCCGAGTTAATGACGTATGCGACGGCAGAACCGATTGTCGAACGGCTGGCCCGATTTGCGGAAGAAGTCCCCGCGGAACCTGAGCCTGCAGCAGGAATTATTTTTGCCTAAGGATTTTGCGATTCTTCTTCAATTCCTTTATCTTCATACGTCATCGAAAAAACATTGCCGCCTGCACTTTCAATACTATCTTATGTGACAGTGCTTGTCGTAATTGCCTAACGCTGCCTCAGAATATTAGATTTAGATGATCGCATTCATCGTGGGATTTGTTGTCGGTTTTTTCACCACCATTCCTGTCGGCCCTATCAACATCGCTGTTATGACAAAAGGGTTGTCGGGCAAGACCGGTCAGGGACTTATGATCGGAGCAGGTTCAGGGTGGATGGATATCGTCTATTGCGCGGCGGCGATGTTCGGCATCTCGTCACTGAACTCGAACCCAAAAATTGAACTCATTTTTCGAATTGCAACGTTCGCAGTTTTCTTTTTACTTGGGATCAGAACGACGTTCTTCAACGTGCGAGAAGCAAAAGTGTCGAAGAGCGAAGATTCCCCAGGTTTCAAACGATATTTTCTTCTTGGTATTGTCCTCTATCTTTCAAATCCTTCCTTCATTGCCTATTGGATCACCGTTGCCGGTATTATTCACGGATATCATATTCTCGAAGCCACGTCATACAATAATTTATTTTTTTCGCTTGGCACCGGGTTCGGAACGACCGGATGGTTTTTCATCCTTCTTGAACTCGTCGAAAAGCAGAAAATGAAACTTGACAAAGCGTTGATAGAAAAAATTACCCGCGGTTTCGGCATTATCCTATTGCTCATCAGCCTGTTTATGGGATATAAGTTGATCTCGTAACCAGCCGGAACCGTACGCGCGAATTCATTGCCAACTATCCCTGAATCATTTTTTGGAGGAAAAGTACTATGCCTACCAACGGCCAACAGAATACATCGGCGAACATTACTTCCGTTCTCAGAGAGTACAGGGTATTCAAGCCGAACGCTAAGTTCTCAAAATCGGCGGCAATCAAATCGTTCGCGCAGTACAAGAAAATGTACAACGAATCGATTCATTCGACGGAAAAATTTTGGGCCAAAATGGCCGAAGAGCTTTTCTGGTACAAGAAATGGACGAAAGTTCTCCGGTGGAAGCTTCCGTTCGCCGAATGGTTCGTCGGGGGCAAATTAAATGTTTCCGCGAATTGCCTAGACCGGCACCTGACGACGTGGAGAAAGAACAAGGCCGCGATTATCTGGGAGGGAGAGCCGGGAGATACACGGACGCTGACGTACGCCGACCTGCACCGCGAAGTCTGCAAGTGCGCGAATGTATTGAAGAAACTCGGCGTCGTGAAAGGTGATCGCGTGATCATTTATATGCCCATGATACCCGAACTTCCCGTCGCGATGCTCGCATGCGCCCGCATCGGCGCAACGCACAGCGTCATCTTCGGAGGATTCAGTGCCGAAGCGCTCAAGGACCGCATCAACGACGCGCAGGCGAAACTTGTCGTCACGGCGGACGGCGGGTATAGAAGAGGAAGCGTCATTCCGTTGAAGGCGAATATTGATGAAGCGCTGAAGGTTACCCCGACGGTCGAAAGCGTTATCGTCGTCAACAGGGTCGGCCTGGACGTCATCATGGTTCCCGGTCGCGATCATTGGTGGAATGGATTGATGTCCACCACGCCGGCCGACTGCGAGCCGGAAAAACTGGACTCCGAGCATCCGCTCTATATTCTCTATACAAGCGGCACGACCGGCAAACCGAAGGGCGTCGTTCATTCCACGGCGGGATATCTCCTTGGTTGTTACCTGACGATGAAATATGTCTTCGACATCAAAGATACCGATACCTATTGGTGCACGGCGGATATCGGATGGGTAACGGGGCACAGTTACATCGTTTACGGTCCTTTTTCCACCGGGGCGACGGTGGTGATGTACGAGGGGGCGCCAAATCACCCGGAACCTGACCGGTTCTGGAGCATTGTCGAGAAATATAAAGTGAATGTCTTTTACACCGCGCCTACCGCGATCAGGGCGTTCATAAAGTGGGGAGAACAATGGCCGCTCAAACATGACCTGAGTTCGATTCGGCTGCTTGGAACTGTTGGTGAACCGATCAATCCTGAGGCATGGATGTGGTACAGCAAAATTATCGGGAAAGGAAAATGCCCGATCGTTGACACGTGGTGGCAGACGGAAACCGGATCGATCATGATCACGCCCATTCCCGGCGCAACGCCGACAAAGCCCGGAACCGCTACGCTTCCGTTCTTCGGCATCCAACCGGATGTGGTAAACAAGGAAGGAAAATCGGTTGGGGCGAACCAGGGGGGATATCTTGTCATAAAGAAGCCGTGGCCTTCGATGATGCGGGGGGTATACCGCGATCCTGAGAGATTCAAGAAAACATACTGGAGCGACATCAAGGGAGTTTATTTTACCGGAGACGGTGCCCGGCGCGACAAAGACGGCTATTTTTGGATCATGGGGCGGGTTGATGATGTCATCAACGTTTCAGGACACCGGCTTGGCACAATGGAAGTAGAAAGCGCGCTAGTGAGCCATCCTTACGTCGCTGAAGCCGCCGTAGTCGGAAAACCTGATGAAATAAAGGGGTCGGCAATTTGCGCCTTCGTGACGTTGGAAGGGAAGCGTTCACCAACACCCCAATTAAAGGAGGAATTGCGCCTTCATGTTGCGAAAGAAATCGGAGCAATGGCAAAGCCTGACGACATCCGTTTCACCGATGCTCTTCCAAAGACGAGAAGCGGAAAGATTATGCGCCGTTTATTGCGAGAGATAGCTTCCGGAGGTGCAACGACCGGAGATACGACGACACTCGAAGATTTTTCAGTCTTGGAAAAGCTGCGGCACCACGAAGACGAGGAATAGATGCGATAGTCGATTGTGTCATCGATTTTGAAAATGATTTCAGGATACGTTCTTCCGTTCCAAGCGGCCTTGGGTAACAATTGAAAGTTTCATTTTTCCCGATCTCAAAACGTGAACGCAATATCGCCATCGAGCTGAGCGGGATCACAACTCTCGTCAGCACGTAAGATTCTACTTGCGCCAATTTGCCGACTTTGCTATATTCAAACGTCCTTCGGTAGCGCAGGAGAAAACAGCTCGTCCACCTTCACACCTTATGCCCAAAGTTTATTGCACATCATTCGATTCTAAGATTGGCCACATCTATATCGCGTCCACCGATAATGGAGTGTGCAAAATCAGTATACCAAAAGAATCGAAAAAAGACTTCTTCGACTGGCTTTCCATTCATTTCGACGACGACGATGTGGTGGAAAACAAAAGCCGGAATAAAGAAGCGATCGAACAGTTGAACAGATATTTCAACGGCAAGCTCGCGAAATTTTCTGCCCCCGTCGATCAGATCGGCACAACATTCCAGCTGCGGGTATGGAAAGAGCTGCTGAGGATCCCCTACGGAACGACGATCACCTACAAACAGCTCGCAAGGAGAGTCGGGGTGCCCCGCGGCTTTCGAGCAGTCGGTACTGCCAACGGAAGCAATCCTCTTCCGATTGTTGTTCCTTGTCATCGCGTCGTCGGCCATGACGGATCGCTCGCCGGTTACTCCGCCGGAGTGAAGACCAAAGAATTTCTTCTTCGGCTCGAAGGCGCAATCATTTTGTAGTTTGTTTTCGATCGTCGTTTCTTCGTTTGTCCGCTTCGTTGGTACCCTCTCCCCCGTTTGCATCCCTACGGTAATTTGCGTATTTTTTCTCCATACGAATTCCATTTTTTTTCTCCCTTGACATGAATCTGATAGAACAACTTAATTCTGTACAGAAGCAAGCGGTTTCAGCCACCGACGGTCCGGTGATGATCGTCGCCGGAGCGGGGAGCGGGAAGACGAGGGTGCTCACGTACCGTATTGCCCATCTCATTGAGAATGGAGTCAAGCCGTACCAAATCCTTGCGCTCACGTTCACGAACAAGGCGGCGAAGGAGATGAAGCACCGTATCGAGCAGCTTGTGGGAGAACTGGCTGTGGACGTATGGGCAGGAACTTTTCATTCCATCTTTGCGCGCATACTGCGGCATGAGTGCGAGGCTATCGGATATCAGAGAAGCTTTACTATCTACGACAGCGATGACAGCCTGGGACTCGTGAAGAATATTATGTCGTCGCTCAACATCTCTGCGCAGCAATTCAATCCCCGAGGCATTCAATCACGCATCAGCGGCGCCAAGAATCACCTTGTTTCGCCGGAGCGCTACGAGGAGATCGCGAAAGATCCTTTTGAACAGCGTACGGCGCTCATATTCAAAGAATACCAGGCACGGCTCTTTAAGAACAATGCAATGGACTTTGACGATCTTCTGTTGAAGCCGATCGAATTATTTCAGAAGAACGAGAGCATACTTGAAAAGTATCAGTACCGGTTCCGGTATCTTCTTGTGGACGAATACCAGGACACAAACCGGGCTCAGTACGTCTTGATCAATCTTCTCGCGAAACGCTTTAAGAATATTTGCGTTGTCGGCGACGACGCACAGAGTATTTATGCCTTCCGCGGCGCAGATATCAGGAATATCCTCGATTTTGAACAGGATTACCCAGAAAGCAAAGTCTTCAGGCTGGAACAGAACTACCGGTCGACGAAGACGATACTTGCCGCAGCGGATGCTGTCATCAAGAACAACCGAAACCAGATCCATAAAACGTTGTGGACGTCGAACCCTCAAGGCGAATTGATCACTATGATTGAGGCGGAGGACGACAAGGACGAGGGGATGAAGATCGTTTCCCATATCCAGGAGCAATGCGGCAAACTGAAGCTCGACTTGAAAGATTTCGCCGTTCTTTACCGGACGAACGCGCAGTCGCGGTCGCTCGAAGACGGTCTTCGAAGGAACGGCATTCCCTACGTTATCGTCGGCGGCGTGGAATTCTATAAACGGAAGGAAATCAAAGACGTTCTCGCGTATCTCCGCGTTATCGTCAACCCGAAAGATGAAGAGAGTCTCCGGAGGATCGTCAACGTTCCGGTTCGCGGAATCGGCGATACGACATTTGAAAAGATCCTTCTTCATGCCGAGCACAATCCTGCGGGCCCTCAGGGATTGTTTGACGCTCTGAAAGATGTCAATGCCATTGCCGGGATCGGCGAACGCCCGAAAAACGCGGTTCTTCAGTTCACTCTCTTCATGCAGAAGTACATTGAACTGAAACTGCAGATGTCTCCCAGCGAACTTGCCCGTGCGCTCGTTGATGAACTGGGATTCTTGCGGAGTTTGAAAGAGGAGGCGACTCCCGAAGCGCTTGCCCGATGGGAGAATATCCAGGAACTCCTTTCAGCGATCACAGAGTTCACGTCACAAACTCCGGACGCGACGCTGGAAAGTTTCTTGGAGGAAGTCTCGCTTGTATCACCCGTCGATACGGTGGTTGACCAGCGCAATGCGATCACGCTGATGACCCTGCACGCCGCAAAAGGTCTGGAATTCCCGGTCGTCTTTATTGCGGGATTGGAAGAGGGGTTGTTTCCGCTGTACCAGGTCGCTCCCGAGCCCGATGAGATGGAAGAGGAGCGCCGGCTCTTCTATGTCGGCATTACGCGCGCGATGAAAAAGTTGTACTTCACGCATGCGCGGCTTCGATACCGTTTCGGCGATGTCACGTATCCTGTTCTTTCCCGATTTGCCGAAGAGATCGAACCGTCGCTTATTCAGCGAGAATTGTCCAGGCAGGCTCAGTTCCCCGCGCATCATCGTGGTGGTAATGCTGGACAGGACGGGAGCCATTTTTCATTCAAGGAAGTTCGCACGAAGAAACAACTCGGCTCGCTCCACTCCGGATTTCAGGAAGAGAGCCAGCCGGATTACGAAAATGAGTCGCAGGAAATGGTGATGCTAAGAGTAGGGGCGAAGGTCGAACACGAATCTTTTGGTACGGGGAAAGTGCTTCAACTCGCGGGCTCCGGAGAATCGGCAAAGGCGGTCGTGTTGTTCGACAGTGTCGGTGCAAAGAATCTCATGTTGAAGTATGCGAAACTACGCCTGCTCTGATAGGCGCGCGTTAAAGGAGGTCGTCGGTGATCTTAGAGCGGATGATCATCATATTGTTCCAGTAATCGCGATGGATGTAATGCGTGATAATCGCCGTGAACTCTGCGATCAACCCCTGGGGTAGAAGGAAACAGACCTGCGACGGTTTTCCGTTTTTAGTGTTCTTGTGGTCGAAAAAAACGTCGTACTGAGTGAGTGAGTCCTGTGATTCGAGCTCATCGCTTTGTACTTTTACGACACCGATAACAAATCTGTTCTGAATTTCGTCGAAGGCCAGGATATCGGGGCGTCTGTCTTTCTGGTCGCCGTAGCCGTCATTGTGGAGCGCCTCCGGAGGACGATACCCGGCAACACCCTTCGCTCCGACGATCGTGTACTTTTCGGAAACAAAGTGCTGTAGCAATTCTTCAATCATTGGCGTCTTGCTGTCCATCATCATGATCAAAAGTAATTTTTTCGCAGATGAAATGCAAAAGCCGGCAGTGCCTGAATTTATGATTCTTTTAAACTCGCTCACGCAAAGTCGCTAAGGCGCAAAGAGAATTGATACGTCTTCCTTATCGACCATTATCCAGAACTCGAATGCCGCTTTCTGAACCACATTTTGAACCTCGGTTCTCACTCCTTCCAAAAGTAGGTTCGCTTGCAGCAGTGATCGCCTGTTTTGGTCTTATCGAATGGGCGTCGTCGTTTCATATCCTCACCCAATCGCTCCCGCTTCCCTCATCGCTTTCGATCCCTCTTGCGTGGCTTTTTGAGCATCAGGTATGGCAATTCGGCATTGGGATCACCGCCATCACGATACTCTCACGCGGCCACTTATGGAGCTACGGAATAAACTCATCCGATATCCGACTCTCGATGTCAATTCTGTTAAAATTTTATGCCGTTGCATTGGTCATTATTCTCGGTCTCGTAGTACTCCCGCTTCTGGTTTCCGGTGGACTGCCGGAGTACTTCATCCGAATGGGAAGAGTCGATATGGCGGTGTGGATCTTATATCAGTGGATGGCGACAGCTGTGGCAGACGAGATTTTGTTCCACGGATTATTCCAGACTCTACTGCTAAAATACTGGCAGGAAAAAATAAAGATCCTGTCTTTTGAAATTCCAGTCGTAGTTCTTATTACGAGTGTTGCGTTCGCGGCCGGGAGGACAAATGTTCCGGTGTACGGCGGGCACTTTATAGAGTATATTCTGGCACTGGTGATGGGTTTGTATGGGGGAATCGTTTACTACCGCACAAAAAGCCTGCTTACGCCGATGCTCTCACAGGCTTTCTTTTACGGCCTGCCGTTCGTCATTCGATTTGTCTACCTGGCTTTTATCACAGGGTAGAATTTCATTGAGGGGGTTTTTCCCTTACCGGCGGGCGCTGGCTGTGCTGGTGTTGAGAATTCGTTCGTAATGGCGCTCGTATACTGCTACAATCTGCTCGATATCAAAATTCTCTACCGCTCTCGTGCGGCCCGCCTTTGCGAACATTGCGCGCCGCGTGTCGTTCTGCAGAAGTTCGATCGCATACTTAGCCATCCGTTCTATGTCTCCGATCTCGGCGATATAGCCTGTCTCTCCGTGCACAACAAGTTCCGGCAATCCTCCCACGCTCGATGAAATGACCGGAACTTCGCATGCCATTGCTTCCAGTGCAGAAAGCCCGAAGCTTTCAGACTGGCTCGGCATCAGGAACAGGTCGGAGGCGGAAAGCAGCTCCACGAGTTCCGCCTGTTTTCCCAAGAACTTCACGCTGTCTCCAAGCTGCAGCTCGCGGCAAAGGTTCTCGCAGCTCGACCGGTCCGGTCCGTCGCCCACGAGAACGAGTTTCGAAGGGATCTTCTTAGCGACGAGGTTGAAGATCCTGATCACATCCGTGACCCGTTTCACAAGACGAAAATTGGAGACATGGATGAGAATCTTTTCGCCGTTCGGAGCGATGGCTTTTCTGACATTTGTCTCAGCCATTCTTGTAAAAAGCTGTGTATCCACAAAATTTGGAATGACTTCGATCTCTTTGTTGATGCCGTAGTTCGTAACGGTTTTCTCTTTCAAGAAACGTGACACCGCCGTAACGCCGTCGCTTTTTTCGATGCTGAATTTCATGACCGAGAGGAAACTCGGTTCCAATCCTATCAGCGTGATGTCGGTGCCGTGCAATGTTGTGATGACGCGGAAGTGTTCGTCGTTGAGGATCTGCTTCGCAATGTAGGCACTCGTTGCGTGAGGAATGGCATAGTGCGCATGGATCAAATCGAGCTTCTCGAATTTCGCAACCTCCACCATTTTGCTTGCAAGCGCGGGGGTATAGAGAGGGAACTCGAATAACGGGTACGTCGCCATCTCTACTTCGTGGTAAAAGATGTTGTTCATGAACCCGTCCAGCCGCATCGGCATCGCGTAACTGATGAAATGGATCTGATGTCCGCGTTTTGCGAGCCCTTTACCGAGTTCAGTAGCGACGACTCCGCTGCCGCCGTATGTGGGGTAGCACGTAATTCCGATTTTCATAGGGGGGTCCTTTTGTGATTCAACGTACGGTTAATTCGACTGAATTTCAAGAACAGGAGGAGAGGAGTGGAGGATCGTAATCAACTCCCAATAGGGCGGATGAAGGGATAATCATGGTTTTCTGATCACAATTGCAAGGCTGGAACTATTTCATTACTTTATCCGGCACAAGTACCATAAGGGAGGACGAATGAAGCCTTTGCTAATTGTGTTCGTTGTGATTTTTTGTACAACCCCGCTGTATTCGCAAGCGAAAAGGGACGATAAAAAATCTGTCTCCCAAAGTCTCGCTCCGGCAAAATCCAATGAAGGAGTTCTTTGGGGCCAAGCTTTTGCGGACTATTTGTACAAAGCGCAGGCAACCAATGCCTCGGAAAAGGGGACCAACGGTTTTGAATTCCGCCGAATTTATCTTGGCTACGATCAGGATATTTCCGAACAATTCACGGCTCGAGTCCTGATCCAGGCAAACAACGAAGACACCGCCCGGTCCGGCGCAATGGATTTTACCGCACAGGAAGTGTATCTCGAATGGAAAAACCTGGTCCCTCTCTCAAGCATCTATTTCGGTGTTTCTGCGACTCCTTCGATAGCAATTGCTGAAAAAATTTGGGGATACCGATCTCTCGAAAAAGTGATCCTAGACCGGAACGGACTGGTGGCTATCGACGATATGGGGATCGGAATAAAGGGAAAATGTGCTGCAGACGGGAGCGTCGGATATGCTCTCATGGCCGCCAACGGTCAAGGTGTCAGGCTTGAGAACGATAAACTGAAGAAGATCTACGGGGAGTTCTATTTCACACCGATGAAGAATGGAGTAGCCGAAGTGTACTCCGACTTCGAGAACAACTTGGATGCGCAATGGAAGCTCACCGGTAAAGCTCTTCTGGGATACCAGGTGCCGTCGGTGTCTGCGGGAGTGGAGGGATTCTACCGGACAATTCACAACGGCGTTCTTAATTCTCTGTCTCCGGTTGATTCAAATTTGGCGGGAGGGTCAGCATACACTTCCTTCCAGTTCGCAGAAAACCTGCGCGGCGTCCTTCGGGGAGACTATTTTGATGCAGATGTTTCGGAAAGAACTGTAGGCGTACGTGAAATACTAACCGTGGCCGGCGTGGATTATTCGCCGGCGCAGGATGTTCATGTGATTCCCAACGCACTTTACACTCATCGCGTGTATAAGGTCAGTCCCGCACCCGGACCCGCGCTGGTGGACGATGTCACAATTCGTCTTACGTTCGCGTACTCATTTTCGGCACGCATTCGATGAGGGATGAATACCAATCTATCAAGGTAAACGCGAACGCCTCGTTGAAAGTTGAAGGGTCGAGATTCATCGCCAGTGCCTTTCCTGTTCGAGATCGGGTACACGCGGAGGAGACACTCGCAAAAGTGCGAAAGGAATACTACGACGCCACACATCATTGTTTCGCTTACGCGATCGGAGCTGAAGGGAAGGAGTTCCGCTACTCCGACGACGGCGAGCCATCCGGTACTGCGGGGATCAAGATCCTCTCGGCCATTCAATCGAAAGATCTGTCCGATATTTTGGTCATCGTTGCGCGCTATTACGGGGGTACGAAGTTGGGAACCGGCGGACTCGGGCGCGCATACTTCGAGTCGGCATCCCGGGCATTGGCAGAAGCGGTTGTGATACCGAAGGTTGTTACCGAGGAACTGCGGATTACTTTTCCCT